>FSWU01000144.1_pt1 | contig 58350 bp, 49 predicted proteins | sample 1638061 | NCBI WGS metagenome assembly FSWU01 (sample SAMEA3914788, study PRJEB12502) | metagenome | biome: forest; material: soil | place: Canada | collected 2011-07-03 | depth 0.1 m
CAGCAGGGCGCTCAGCCCGAGGCCCAGCAGGTCGCCTCTGACAACGGCCGGGACAACGGACCGGAGTCGAAGGGCGCGCAGGGACTCGGTACTCAGGGCGACCGCGAGGATCGAGGCAGCCGTAGTCGCTACCGCGACCGCAAGCGCCGGGGCCAGCCCGCGAACGACGACGCGGAGCCGATGCTCACCGACGACGACGTGCTGATCCCCGTGGCGGGAATCCTCGACGTCCTCGACAACTACGCGTTCGTGCGCACCTCCGGCTATCTGCCGGGCGCAAGTGACGTGTACGTCTCTCTTGGACAGGTCAAGAAGTACGGCCTGCGTAAGGGCGATGCGGTGGTCGGCGCAATTCGGCAGCCACGGGAGGGCGAGAACAACAGCCGCCAGAAGTACAACGCACTGGTGAAGGTCGATTCGATCAACGGGCAGACCCCGGAAGAGGCCGAAGCCCGAGTCGAGTTCGGCAAGCTCACGCCGCTGTATCCGCAGGATCGGCTTCGCCTGGAGACGGAGCCCGGCAAGCTGACCCAGCGCATCATCGATCTGGTCGCCCCGATCGGGAAGGGTCAGCGCGGCCTGATCGTCGCTCCTCCGAAGGCCGGCAAGACGATCGTGATGCAGCAGATCGCGAACGCGATCACCACGAACAACCCGGAAGTGCACCTCATGGTCGTGCTCGTCGACGAACGGCCCGAAGAGGTCACCGACATGCAGCGCACCGTCAAGGGCGAGGTCATCGCCTCGACCTTCGACCGTCCCGCGGAGGATCACACGACGGTCGCCGAGCTGGCGATCGAGCGCGCGAAGCGTCTGGTCGAGCTGGGTCACGACGTCGTAGTACTGCTGGACTCGATCACGCGCCTCAGCCGTGCATACAACCTGGCGGCGCCCGCATCAGGACGCATCCTGTCCGGTGGCGTGGACGCATCCGCCCTGTATCCGCCAAAGCGTTTCTTCGGTGCGGCGCGCAACATCGAGCACGGCGGTTCGCTGACCATACTCGCGTCGGCTCTCGTAGAGACCGGTTCGAAGATGGACGAGGTGATCTTCGAGGAGTTCAAGGGTACGGGCAACATGGAGCTTCGGCTCTCCCGGCAGCTCGCCGACAAGCGCATCTTCCCTGCGGTCGACGTCAACGCGTCGGGTACCCGACGCGAAGAGATGCTCATGAGCTCTGACGAAGTCAAGATCACGTGGAAGCTTCGCAGGGCACTCGCCGGCCTCGACCAGCAGCAGGCGCTCGAGATCGTCCTCGGCCGGTTGAAGGAGACATCGAGCAACGTCGAGTTCCTGATGCAGGTTCAGAAGTCGATGCCGGCAGCCTCGAACGGCCACAGCAACGGGCACAACGGTCACGACAAAGACCACTGACCGGAGCCAGGCGTGTTTGAATCCGTGAAGGCGCTCCTGACGGAGCATGACGATCTGCAGGAACAGCTGGCGGATCCTGCCTTGCACAGCGACCCGGTGCGCTCGAAACGAGTCAACAGGCGCTATGCAGAACTGAGCAGGATAGCTGCGGCCTACGAGACCTGGTTCCAGACCGACGCGGACCTCACGGCGGCGCGCGAGCTCGCCATCGAGGATGAGGCGTTCGCCGAGGAGATCCCGGGGATCGAGGAGACGGTCGCCGAATCGGCCGAGAGACTGCGAAGACTGCTGATCCCGCGGGACGAGAACGACGGCCGCGATGTGATCATGGAGATCAAGATGGGGGAGGGCGGCGCCGAGTCCGCGCTCTTCGCCGGTGACCTGCTTCGCATGTATCTGCACTACGCCGAGTCCAAGAAGTGGAAGACCGAGATCCTCGAACAGACGTCGAGCGACCTCGGTGGCATCAAAGATGTCCAGCTGGCGATCAAGGGATCTGCGAGCGATCCCGCGCAAGGGGTCTGGGCCCACCTGAAATTCGAGGGTGGCGTCCACCGGGTCCAGCGCGTCCCGGCGACCGAGTCTCAGGGGCGCATCCACACTTCTGCGGCGGGCGTGCTCGTATTCCCCGAGGTGGATGAGCCCGAAGAGGTCGACATCAACCCGAACGACCTCAAGATCGACGTCTACCGGTCGAGCGGTCCCGGGGGTCAATCGGTGAATACGACGGACTCCGCGGTCCGCATCACCCACCTTCCGACCGGGATCGTGGTGTCGATGCAGAACGAGAAGAGCCAGCTGCAGAACCGCGAAGCCGGCATGCGGGTTCTGCGAGCCCGGATCCTCGCCCGCCAGCAGGAGGAACTGGACGCACAGGCCTCGGCCGCGCGCAAAAGCCAGATCCGGACGATGGACCGGTCGGAACGGATCCGCACCTACAATTTTCCGGAGAATCGCATCACGGACCACCGCACCGGATACAAGGCGTACAACCTCGACGCCGTCATGAACGGCGCACTGGAACCGGTGATCGAGTCGTGCGTCCTCGCCGACGAGGAGTCGCGCCTGGCCGAAGTGGGCGTCGAAGAGGTCTAAGCGTCACGCCGGACCCGTGTTGGGCCGGTGACCGAGCGGGCGCGCCTATCCGTCTGGCAGCGCATCCCGGTGGGGGAGCGCATCAGATGTACATCGCGGGGTCGATCCAGCCAGCGTCGGAGCCGGTGCCGGAATCGTCGTGGTCACCCTCGTGACCGATTCGAGCCCCTTCGGCTTCAGCGCCTGTGCCTTCGCTCGGGCGCTCACGTGGTCGTGCGACCGCGGGAACCCCGATGAGCAGCGAACCGGCCGGCGCGCTGCGTACCACGACCGCGTTCGCGCCCACGAGACTGTCCGAACCGATCGACACGTCGCCCAGCACCTTTGCGCCCGCACCGACCATCACACGGTCACCGATCGTCGGATGGCGTTTGCCGTGGCGGAGGCCGGTCCCGCCGAGTGTGACGCTGTGATAAAGCATCACATCGTCGCCGATTTCGGTCGTCTCCCCGATCACCACGCCCATCCCGTGGTCGATGAAGAACCGTCTTCCGATCCGTGCGCCTGGGTGGATCTCGATGCCCGTCGAGAATCGCGTGAGCTGCGAGATGATGCGGGCCGGCATCTTCGCTCGGTGGGTCCAGAGCCAGTGCGTGAACCGATACGCCCAAACCGCATGGAGTCCCGAGTAGACGAGAAAGATCTCGAAGCTGCTGCGCGCCGCCGGGTCGTGGCGGCGCGCAGCGACGATGTCTTCGCGGATTCGGCGGAACACAGGGGGGACGGACCTCAGTCCTGCAGGTCGGCCCAGAGCGCGGTCGAGATGTATCGCTCGCCGGTGTCCGGAATGATCGCGACGATCGTCTTACCCGCATTCTCGGGACGCTGGGCAACCTGGTTGGCCGCCCAGACGATGGCGCCCGAGGAGATCCCGGCGAGGATGCCCTCTTCGGCGGCAAGCCGTTTGGCGGTTGCGATCGAGTCGTCGAATGAGACGTCGATCACCTCGTCGTAGACGGTGCGATCCAGGACTTCGGGCACGAAGTTCGCGCCGATGCCCTGGATCTTGTGCGGGCCCGGGTTTCCTCCGTTGAGGATGGGGGAGTCCAACGGCTCGACCGCGATCACCTTGACTTCCGGCTTCCGCTCCTTCAGCAGCTGGCCGACCCCGGTGATCGTTCCACCCGTCCCGATTCCCGCGACGAAGATGTCGACTGCTCCGTCGGTGTCTGTCCAGATCTCCTCGCCCGTGGTCTTGCGGTGGATCGCCGGATTGGCTTCGTTCTCGAATTGTCTCGCGAGGATGGCGTTGTCGCTGCTTTCGACGATTTCGCGCGCCTTCTCGACCGCCCCGCGCATGCCGTCCGCTCCTGGAGTGAGCACGATCTCGGCGCCGAGCGCACGAAGGATGACCCGACGCTCCTTGCTCATCGTCTCCGGCATCGTCAGGATCACTTTGTAGCCCCGCGCAGCGCCGACGAGAGCCAAGGCGATTCCGGTGTTCCCGCTCGTCCCTTCGACGATCGTTCCGCCTGGCTTCAGGTCACCGGATGTCTCGGCCGCGTCGACGATCGCGACGCCGATCCGATCTTTGACGCTCGAGGCGGGATTGAAGAATTCGAGCTTGGCGAGCACTGTTGCGGCCGCGCCATCCGTGACCCGGTTCAAGCGGACCAGCGGCGTCTTGCCGACCGTCTCGGTCACGTCGGCGTAGATCTTTCCTGACATTGCCTCTCCCTCAAGAGCATGATGAAACATAACGTGAGCTTCTCAAGCCTATTCGCACTTGTTACGTTCCGGGTGTGTGTGACGCGTGCGGCACGTTAGGCTCGTGGCGCAATGACTGAACGATCAGACCCCGCCGCGGCCACCATCGCGAGCGTGCGGGACACGGGGCGGGATGAACTCGCCAGAGCCGGGGTGCCGGACCCCGAGGTGGATGCGGAATTACTGCTCGGTCACCTGCTCGGAGCGGGTAGGGGACGGGTTCAGGCACTCGCTCTGACGGGGACTCCGGTCGAGGCCGATTTCGCGATCCGGTTCCGCCGGCTCATCGAGCGCCGCGCGTCGCGCGAGCCGCTCCAGCACATCACCGGCCGGGCTCCGTTCCGGTCGTTCGAGCTTGCGGTGGGTCCCGGCGTCTTCGTGCCGAGGCCAGAGACCGAGACCGTCGCGCAGCTTGCGATCGACAGCCTGCGAGCCGTTGCATCTCCGGAGCCCGTCGCGGTGGACCTGGGAACCGGATCTGGCGCGCTGGCGCTGGCACTCGCGGTCGAGGTTCCCCACGCGGTCGTCTACGGTGTCGAGAACTCGCCGGAAGCGTACGTGTGGACCCGGCAGAACTTCGCGCAGGTGAGTCCGCACAATGCGACGCCGGTCTTCGACGATCTGGCCGATGCGCTCCACCGGCTGGACGGCGAAGTCGACGTCGTCGTATCCAACCCGCCCTACATTCCCGCCGAGGCCGTGCCGCGCGACCCCGAAGTACGTCTCTTCGATCCGGCGCACGCCTTGTACGGCGGTCGGGACGGCCTCGACGTCGTCCGTGCGCTCTCTGCCACCGCGATGAGGCTGCTCCGTCCGGGAGGGACCCTCGTGATCGAACACGGCGAGCTTCAGGGTGCAGAAGTGCGCGCCCTCCTGTCGGCGGACGGGTGGCGCGCAACCGCCACCCATCGCGATCTCACAACGCGCGACCGGGCGACGACGGCTCTGCGTTAACTCCTGGAAGCGTGCAGTCTCTGGGACGCGTGCAGGCTCCTGGGGCGCGTGCAGGCTCTGGGACGCATGCAGGCTGCTGGAGGTGCGCTAGCTCTTGGACGCACGTTCGGCGTCCTTCTGCGCTCGCTCCCGCGCCCTTCCGATCGCCTCACGTTCTCGTTTGAGCGCTTCGCGGAGCTTCGACTCAGCTTCCCGTCGTGCTTTGGCGGCCTCGCGCACCGCCTTGTCGGTGGGATAGTCCGCAGCCGTCTCGTCCGCGCGCGCCTTCTTTCGATCGGCGGCGGTCGACGATTCATCGGGACTTCCGGCATCGGCGGGAGTCCCGGTGCCCGCTCGAGCGCGCTCGTCGATCAGATGGGCGATCCCGTCGAGGATGCGATCGAGCCCGAACTCGGTGTCATCGATATCGCCGCCGTCCGAGCCGACGTAGGTGCCGGCCCGCACGACCGGCGCGAGCGACGGGAAACGCTCCTCGGTGACGAGCTCCGTGAGCGTTTCCGTGAGCCGTGCTGCGGCCTCAGCGGAGAGCTCGGCGGGTTCGCCGATCGCGACCCTGGCCGCGGCCACGTCGCGGATCACCCGGCCCATCGCCAGCATGTACGAGCTGACCAGCAGGATGGCCGACATCTTCTCAGTGTCCGTGAACGGGACGTCGCGGAGAGTGCGCAGTCCCCAGTCGACCACGCTCAGGTTGTTCGGAGTCAACGGCATGCCCGAGATCGGGATGTCCGGGTACCACGGATGCAGTCTCATCACTTTCAGCTGGGCGAGCGCCCACTGTCGCAGACCGTCTCTCCAGCCGGTCTCAGCGGTCTCGGGCGGGATCGGGAGCCCACAGGCTTCTTCCTGCATCAGCAGCAGCAGGTCGTCTTTGCTGGTCACATACCGGTAGAGGGACATGGTGGTGAATCCGAGCGAGGACGCCACGCGACTCATCGACACGGCGGCGAGCCCCTCGACGTCGGCGATCTCCATCGCGGCCTCGACGATACGTTCGACGCTCAGCTCGCGCTTCGGACCTCGCTGCGGGTGTTCCGCCACTCCCCAGCTGAGTGCGACGGCCCGGGGGAGCACTTCTTCGACGTCGTGCGTCATGCGAGCTGATCCCTACTCTTCGCAGTTCCGGTGGGCCGAGCGGCGGTGCGCTTGACACCATCCTAGAACTGTGTATTACTTAAACTAAATCGTATGCGACATAAACAGTTTGGCCTGTACACAGAAAGGGATACGGGACATGAGTCCATCAGCAATTGAAATAGACGGGCTGCGCAAGTCGTTCGGCACGGAGCTCGTCCTCGACGGGATCGATCTCCGGGTCGCCACGGGAAGCATCTTCGCGCTGCTCGGCCCCAACGGAGCCGGCAAGACGACGCTCATCAGCATCCTGTCCACACTGCTCGTCCCCGACGCCGGAACGGCGCGGATTGCGGGCTTCGACGTCGTGACGGAGCGCGAGCAGGTCACGGCGTCCATCAGCCTGACCGGTCAGTCCGTGGCGGTGGACGACATCCTCACGGGGACCGAGAACCTGCGGATGATGGCCCGCCTCTCGGGTTACAGCGCCAGTGGATCCCGTGCACGCGCCGGCGAGCTCATCGAGGCATTCGATCTCAGCGACGCGGCGGGAAAACGCGTAAAGACGTATTCGGGCGGGATGCGACGCCGCCTCGATCTGGCGCTCAGCCTCGTAGCCAGACCGCCTGTCATCTTCCTGGACGAGCCGACGACCGGTCTCGACACGCGAAGCAGACTGAGCCTCTGGACGATCATCCGCGAACTCGCCGGACAGGGCACGACGGTGTTCTTGACCACTCAGTATCTCGACGAGGCGGACCAGCTCGCAGGCCGTATCGCCGTCATCGACAGCGGACGGATCGTCGCCGAGGGTACCGCGCCGGAACTCAAAGCGCGGATCGGCGGGGACGTCGTCGAACTTCGCGACCATGCCGACCGGGTGCTTCGCGAGATCGCGACGGATGGGACGCTGGACGGCTTGCGGGACGCGATCGACGACCTTGAGCGGTCTGGCGCGACCGAGGGCAAGGTCGGCATTCGCAGGCCGAGCATGGACGACGTCTTCCTCGCCCTGACCGGCGGAGGCGCCCGGGACTTCGCCGACTCCGCTCGCTCCGCTGACTTTGCCGACTCCGAAATGGAGGCTTCACGCTCATGACCACTCTCACTGTCGATCGAAACGCGTCCGCGAGGCGCCGAGTCGGAACCGCGACGAGCATCGGGGTGTTCATCGGCCGCAGCGTCCGGCATTCGCTGAGAAACATCGACGCGCTGACGATGGCGATCGTCCTCCCGGTGATGCTGATGCTGATGTTCACCTACGTGTTCGGCGGCGCGATCGATCCGGGAGGCCACTATGTCGACTACGTCGTCCCCGGGATCATCGTCTTGTGCGCCGGCTTCGGCGCTTCGAGCACGGCTGTCGACGTGAACGACGACATGACGAGCGGGATCGTCGACCGTTTCAGGACCATGCCGCTGCAGAGCAGGGGAACCATCACGGGCCATGTCGTCGCGTCGCTCGCGCGCAATCTGATCGCGACCGGAATCGTGATCGGTGTCGCTCTGGCCGTAGGTTTCCGGCCGACAGCGGCTCTCGGCGGATGGCTGGCCGCGATCGGCATCGTGGCACTGTTCATCCTCGCCATCACGTGGCTGTTCGCGGGCATCGGACTCGTGGCCGGAAGCGCCGCAGCCGCCAGTGGCTACGGATTCGCGATTCTGTTTCTGCCGTACCTCTCCAGCGCCTTCGTTCCGACGGACACCATGCCGTCATGGCTGCGCTGGGTCGCTCAGAACCAGCCTTTCACACCGATCGTGGACACCCTTCGTACGCTGCTCACCGGCGGACGGTTGGGCAGCGACGTCTGGCTGGCCCTGGGGTGGTGCGTGCTCATTCTGGTCGGAGCGTACATCTGGAGTGGCTGGCTGTTCGCGAGAAGGGCGGCCAGAAGATAACAGGTTGGGATGGTTTCTCCTGATCCCCGAGCGGCCCGCAGCTTGTGCGCGGGCCGCTCAACTATCATTGTGGCGACATGGCTCCCATCTACGACTGTTCGGTCGACTCCGAACTCCTCACCGGCATGCGCTTGGCGCGTGCCGCGATCGGTCGCGGTGAGCTGGTGGTGCTCCCGACCGACACGGTTTACGGCGTCGCCGCGGATGCGTTCTCACCCGAAGCCGTCCAACGGCTGCTCGACGCGAAAGGGCGCGGGCGCCAGGCGCCACCGCCGGTGCTGATTCCCGGCCCCGCGACTCTCGACGCGCTCGCCGAACGCGTGCCAGCCGAAGTACGCGACCTGGTCGAGCGGTTCTGGCCAGGGGGGCTCACGGTCGTCCTGCCCGCGCAGCCTTCGCTTGTGTGGGATCTCGGTGAGACGCGTGGCACCGTGGCCCTGCGGATGCCGAGCGACAAATTCGCTCTCGCGCTGCTCGAGGAGACCGGTCCTCTGGCCGTCTCGTCCGCGAACAAGACGGGACTGCCGGCGGCGCGGACGGCAGCCGACGCGCAGGAGATGCTGGGCGATTCCGTCGCGGTCTACCTCGATGGGGGCGACGGGGGAGACGCTCCCTCGACCATCGTCGACGCGACCGCTCTCGCGACGGGAGGCGGCCAGCTTCGGATCCTCCGGCACGGCGTGATCACCGAAGCACAGCTGCGCGAGGTCGTGGGGGATGCTCTGGAATCGACGGCGGCCGATTCGGCGGAGAAGGCTGCCGCCATCCCATCGGCAGGACCGGTCGAGGGCGACCCGGGATCTCCCGAGGACGCGGAGGCCACCGGAGATACGGAATCGAGCGACGCGTGACGCTCCTTCTGGTTCTGGCAATGATCTCTGCGCTGGTCACGTTCGGGATGTCGCTGGTGGTCTACCGGCTCAGCCTGAAATACCGGTTGTACCCGAAGATCCGCGCGCGCGACGTCCACACCCGGCCGACACCGCGCCTGGGCGGGATCGCGATGTTCGTCGGGATCGTCGTGACGGTGGGGATCGCCTACCTCTTGTCCGGCCAGTTCGGCGTACTGCGGCTGGTCTTCGCCGATCCTGGCAGCGTGATCGCGATTCTGGGCGCTTCACTGCTCATCGTCGCGATCGGGGTCGCCGACGACATCTGGGATCTTGACTGGATGACGAAATTGGCCGGCCAGTTCGTGGCGGCCGGGTTGATCGCGTGGCTGGGCGTGCAGATCTACTCTCTGCCGATCGGCGGGATCACGGTCGGCTCGCCCGTGATGAGCATCGTCTTCACTCTCTTCGCCATCGTCCTGGTCATGAACGCGATCAACTTCATCGACGGTCTGGATGGACTGGTCGCCGGCGTCGCACTGATCGCCAACGCGTGCTTCTTCCTTTACACCTACTTCTTGCAGCGTGAGATAAATCCGACCAACTACTTCAGCCTCGCCGCCGTCATCGCGGCGATCCTCGTCGGCGCGTGCGCGGGTTTCCTGCCCCTCAATTGGCATCCAGCCAAGATGTTCATGGGCGATGCCGGGGCGCTGCTGATCGGTCTGCTGATGGCGGTCTCCGCAATCGCCGTCACCGGCCAGATCAACCCGGATACCCTCACCTCACTGGGCAAGGCGACCCTGTTCCCGGCGTTCATTCCGATCATCCTGCCGTTCGCGGTCCTGGTCGTGCCGCTGCTCGATTTCGGCTTGGCCGTCATACGCCGGCTGAGGGCGGGCAAATCGCCCTTCAGCGCAGACCGGAAGCACCTTCACCACCGTCTCCTGGACATGGGACATTCGCATCTGCACGCCGTCCTGATCTTCTACGCCTGGACAGCAGTGCTCTCGGTCGGCTGCCTCCTCTTCTTCTTCGAGCCCTACTGGGTGGCGATCGCGTTCATCGCCGCCGGGCTCGTCGTGTGTGCTGCGATCACGCTCGCCCCACTGAGCCGCCGCAAGGCTGCCGAGGCTCTCGCCGAACTCGAGCCGGCGGGCACGAGCGCAGGAAACCGAGCCGCCTCGCTGGATCCGCTCGATCGGGCATCGGAACAGAAGACGGCCCCCGCTCATTCGCGCACCGCGACCGTGGCAAAAGCGCCCGTCGTGAAGACTTCGTCTGTCCGGGCCTCATCCGTAAGGAACAGCAAATGAGTATGAGCATCGCTCCGGTTCTCAACCGGGCGCTCCGCGACGGTTCGATATTCGCAGGCGCCGTGGCCGTGGTCGGTGCCGTGGTCGGCTTTCTCGTCGCCGGATGGCCGGGCCTGGTGGGCGGTCTCCTGGGCGCTGTCGCGTCCGCGATCTTCCTCGGCCTCACGGCGGCCAGCATGCTCGTCGGCGGCCGCATCACCAAGGGGGACTTGGGATCGCCGGTGTTTTTCGGGATCGTTCTCGGCACCTGGCTGATCAAGTTGGTGCTGTTCGTGGTGCTCGCGATCTGGCTCCGTTCGCAGACCTGGCTGGACCCGCGGGTCTTCTTCCTGGCAGTGATCGTCTCGGTGATCGGATCGCTGGCGATCGACGTCCTCGCGTTCGCCCGTAGCCGCGTTCCCTATGTAAGCGATGTGCAACTCCCCGGCGATTCCCGTGACGGCGACGAGCCCAGGAACCACCTGCACTGATACCGCGGCAGCGGAAGCTGGGCGTCTGCGGAAACCCTCAGTTTTTGCTATGGTTGTCTAATCCGCCTGTTCACCCCGTCTCATAGGCCTGACGCCGGAGCATCCACCTGAAAATCCAAATGATCATTCACGCCCTAGCGCACATAGACGTCGACGCATCGAGCAGCGGATTCCAGGGTCCTACCATCGGGGAATTCTTCCCGCCCGCCGTGTTGTTCGCTGGCACCCCGTTTGCGATGAACCGGGTCATGCTGATCCGCATTTTTGTCGTCGTGTGTCTGGTACTCATCCTCTGGCTCGGTACTCGCCGGATGACGATCGTTCCGAATCGTCGCCAGGCGGCAATGGAATTCATTCTCGGATTCGTGCGGAACAGCATCGTCTACGAGACCCTCGGAGAGAAGGACGGCAGGCGGTTCCTCCCGATCCTCATGACGATCTTCTTCGTGGTGATCGGGATGAACTTGACGGGAGTCTTCCCCGGCATTCAGCTCGCCGGCACGGCGGTGATCGGCATCCCAGTGGTACTGGCGATCATCGCGTACGTCCTCTTCATCTACGCCGGAGTCAAGCGCCGATCATGGCGATTCTTCAAGGACGCGCTCTTCCTTCCGGGCGTGCCGTGGCCGCTGTACTTCCTGCTGACGCCGGTCGAGTTGTTCTCGACGTTCATCCTCCGCCCGATCACGCTGACGCTCCGACTCCTGATGAACATGATCGCCAGCCATATGCTGCTGACGCTCTGCTTCACCGCGACGTCCTTCTTTTTCTTCACCGTTCTCGCGAACGGAAATCTCATCGGACTTCTGGGCGTGGGAACGGCGGTGTTCGGCATCGCATTCACCGTGCTCGAACTGTTCGTCGCGGTTCTCCAGGCCTATGTCTTCACGATCCTCACGGCCATCTACATCCAGATGGCGGTGGCCGATGAGCACTGATCACACCCCAAGCCTCCGGAACATGACCATCCTCGAAAGGAACCATCTGTGAACGTCGTCGGACAACTCGCGCCCCTCGCCTTCGGACTTGCCGCTATCGGCTCCGGTATCGGCGTCGGCATCATCGTCGGAAAGACCATCGAATCGGTGGCGCGTCAGCCAGAACTGCAGGGCCGGCTGACCGGGCTGATGTTCCTCGGCATCGCGCTCACCGAGGCGCTCGCGTTCATCGCGATCGCCGTGGCCTTCATTCCGTTCCCCGCGCCGTAAATCATCTTCGACCACTGAAGGAGGCTGAATGCTTCACGCATTCGTCGCAGCAAGTGCTTCGAACGAGAACCCGCTGCTCCCGTCGGTCCCGGATCTGATCTGGGGCACATTCTCGATCGCAGTGATCTTCGTTGTGATCGTATGGAAGGTCGTCCCGCGGCTGAACGCGGCCCTCGACGCGCGGAGAGATGCCATCGAGGGTGGCCTCAAGCGGGCGGAAGAGGCCCAGGCCGGGGCACAGGAGGTGCTCGAGAGCTACACGGCGCAGCTCGCGGAGGCTCGTGCCGAGGCCGCGCGGATCCGTGAGCAGGCGCGCGTCGACGGCGCCGCCATCCTCGCGGAGCTGAAGGAAAACGCTTCGGCAGAGGCAGCGCGCATCGTGGCAAACGCCCAGGTCCAGATCGAGGCCGAGCGCTCGGCCGCGTTCGCTTCGCTGCGCGAGGATGTCGGCACTCTCGCCCTCGACCTCGCCTCGACGGTGATCGGCGAGGCGCTCGCGGATGACACGAGGTCGACGGCCATCGTCGACCGGTTCCTCGCAGACCTCGACGCCGACCAGAAGGCAAAGGTGGGCAACTAGTGGGCTCAGCGACTCGAGAGGCACTGGCACAGGCTGTAGCCGCGCTTGCCGGAACCGATGGGGTCACCCTCTCGACCGGCGAGCAGTTGCTCGCGGCCGGTCGCGCCATCGAGGGCTCGTTGGCCCTTCGTGCCGTTTTGGCCGATCCTGCGGTCGAGACATCTCGGAAGTCCGAACTGGTCACTGGTGTTTTCGGTTCCCTCGATCGCGTGGCGCTGGAGCTGCTGCGCGCCATCGTGGAATCGCGATGGTCGACGCAGCCCGAACTCCTCGACGGGATCGAAGAGGTCGGCATCAGAGCGATCGCCAAAGCTGCGGACGACGACGCCAGGATCGAGACGGAGCTTTTCGCCTTCTCACAGGTCGTCTCGAGCGATGCGGAACTCGAACTCGCGATCGGCAGCAAATTGGGCGACTCCGCCGATCGGGTCGAGCTCGTCGACACGCTCCTCGGACCGGATGCGAGCCCGGCCACCGTGGCCATCGTCCGCCATCTCGTTCAGAGTCCGCGCGGTCGCCGCATCGGGGAGCTCCTGTCCCGCGCAGCAGACATCGTCGCGGACGCGGGCGGATCTATTGTGGGTATCGTCACCGCTGCATCCGAGCCGACGCCCGCACAGCTGGACCGGCTCCGGACCCTCCTCGCAGCGCAGTACGGTCGCACGCCTCACCTCAACATCATTGTCGACCCGCGCCTAGTCGGCGGGCTGCGCGTGCAGCTCGGCGATGAGGTCATCGACGGGAGCATCGCGAGCCGTCTCGCCGAACTCCGCCTCCGACTCGCCGGTTGATCCCGGACAATACGTACGAAACCCAAGGAAAACAACATGGCAGACATCTCCATCAGCCCCGATGAGATCCGTTCGGCTCTCAAGGACTTCGTCGCGGGCTACCAGCCCGACACGACGACCGCGACGGAAGTGGGGACGGTCGTCGACGCCGCCGACGGCATCGCGCACGTCGAGGGTCTTCCTGGCGCCATGGCGAATGAGCTGCTGCGCTTCGCCGACGGCACGTTGGGCCTGGCGCTGAACCTCGACCAGAACGACATCGGTGTCATCGTGCTCGGTGAGTTCACCGGCATCGTTGAGGGCCTCCAGGTGACCCGGACGGGCGAGGTCCTCTCAGTCCCGGTCGGAGACGGATACCTGGGTCGTGTCGTCGACCCGCTTGGCAGCCCGATGGACGGACTCGGCGAAATCGCCTCGACAGGTCGACGCGCCCTCGAGCTGCAGGCGCCCGGGGTCATGCAGCGCAAGAGTGTGCACGAGCCGTTGCAGACCGGGATCAAAGCGATCGACGCCATGATCCCGATCGGCCGCGGTCAGCGTCAGCTAATCATCGGCGACCGGCAGACCGGAAAGACCGCGATCGCGATTGACACGATCATCAATCAGAAGGCGAACTGGGACTCCGGCGACACGAACAAGCAGGTCCGGTGCATCTATGTCGCGATCGGCCAGAAGGGCTCGACGATCGCGGCTGTCAAGGCCGCGCTCGAGGACGCCGGTGCCATGGAGTACACGACTATCGTCGCGGCACCCGCATCCGACCCGGCCGGCTTCAAGTACCTTGCGCCATATACGGGCTCGGCCATCGGCCAGCACTGGATGTACGAGGGCAAGCACGTCCTGATCGTCTTCGACGACCTGTCGAAGCAGGCCGAGGCATACCGTGCCGTTTCGCTGCTGCTCCGCCGCCCGCCGGGACGCGAGGCGTACCCGGGCGATGTGTTCTACCTGCACTCTCGCCTGCTCGAGCGTTGCGCGAAGCTGTCCGACGAGCTCGGAGCCGGGTCGATGACGGGTCTCCCGATCATCGAGACCAAGGCGAACGATATCTCGGCCTACATTCCGACCAACGTGATCTCGATCACGGACGGGCAGATCTTCCTGCAGTCCGATCTCTTCAACGCCAACCAACGCCCAGCGGTCGACGTCGGCATCTCGGTCTCCCGAGTCGGCGGCGACGCCCAGGTGAAATCGATCAAGAAGGTGTCGGGCACCCTGAAGATCGAATTGGCGCAATACCGCTCGCTCGAGGCATTTGCGATGTTCGCGTCGGACCTCGACGCAACCAGCCGCCGTCAGCTCGCCCGGGGGGCGCGCCTCACCGAGTTGCTCAAGCAGCCGCAGTATTCGCCGTATCCGGTCGAGGATCAGGTCGTGTCGATCTGGGCCGGCACGAACGGAAAGCTCGACGATGTCCCGGTGGAGGACATCCTCAGGTTCGAGCACGAGCTGCTCGACCATCTGCGTCGCCACACGGATGTGCTGGATGTGCTCCGCGAGACGAACCAGCTGTCGGACGAGACCGTCGAGACGCTCGAGTCGGAGGTCGAGAAGTTCAAGCTCGAATTCGAGACCGGCGACGGCAAGACGCTGGGCTCGGTCGGCAAGGAGTCGTTCGAGGCCATCGACCCGGAAGACGTGAACCAGGAGAAGATCGTCAAGGCTCGGCGCTGAGTCCGAGCAGGGCGAAAGCACACCGGGCGCAAGCCGGGTATCAGGCACAGTAGGAAGCACAGGAGAGAGATGGCAGCCCAACTTCGGATCTATCGCCAGAAGATTCGGGGTGCTCAGACGACGAAGAAGATCACTCGCGCGATGGAGTTGATCTCAGCGTCTCGCATCCAGAAGGCGCAGGCCCGAGTGGCCGAGTCGCTTCCGTTCGCCCGTGCGATCACTCGCGCCGCGTCAGCAGTGGCAACCAATTCGAACGCCACCCACGTGCTGACCACTCAGCCGGAGAAGATCGAGAGCGCCGCGATCGTCATCTTCTCCTCGGACCGTGGCCTCGCCGGAGCCTTCAACACGAACGTGCTCAGGGAGTCCGAACGGCTGGCAGAGCGTCTGCGCAGCGAGGGCAAGACGGTCAAATACTTCTTGATCGGACGAAAGGCGAGTGCCTACTTCGCGTTCCGTCGCCGTCAGTTCGAACGTGTCTGGACGGGTGGAACCGACAACCCCGAATTCGAGACCGCACGGGAGATCACCGACACCATCCTCGAAGCATTCCTTCGCGATTCCGGTGACGGCGGAGTAGACGAGATCCACATCGTCTACAACCGTTTCGTGAACATGCTGACGCAGGTTCCCGAGGTCGTGCGGCTCATCCCGCTCGAAGTCGTGGACGAGCTGGAGGCGCCGGTCGACCCGCTGATGCTTCCGCTCTACGACTTCGAACCGGATGTCGAGGCTGTGCTCGATGCGTTGCTCCCGGTCTACATCGAGAGTCGCATCTTCAGCGCGATGCTCCAGTCCGCAGCCTCCAAGCATGCCGCGACGCAGAGGGCGATGAAGGCGGCCAGCGACAATGCGGACAAATTGATCACCAACTACACGCGTCTTGCGAACAACGCGCGCCAGTCCGAAATCACCCAGCAGATCTCCGAGATCGTCGGCGGGGCAGACGCCCTGTCGTCCGCAAGCTGATCTGCCCCATCAACCTCGGACCCCTGCCCAACAGAGGGTCTTTGCATCAGAGAAGAGAAGGCCAATGACACCGACCGCAACCGCCGAAACCGAGGCTGCGACGACGCCGGCTCCCGGCGCAGTTGGACGCATCGCGCGCGTCGCAGGACCGATCGTCGACATCGAGTTCCCGCACGACGACATCCCCTCGATCTACAACGCGCTGAAGGCGACCATCTCCTTCACCGGAGACGAGGAGAGTGCTCACGAGATCACGTTCGAGGTCGCACAGCATCTCGGCGATGACCTCGTCCGCGCAATTGCGCTGAATCCCACCGACGGTCTGATCCGCGGCCAGGAGGTCACCGACACGGGCGGCCCCATCACCGTGCCGGTCGGCGACGTGACCAAGGGCCGGGTCTTCAATGTCATCGGCGATGTGCTGAACGCGGAACCGGGCGAGAAGATCGAGATCACGGAGCGCTGGTCGATCCACCGCAATCCTCCGGCCTTCGACCAGCTCGAGTCGAAGACGCAGCTGTTCGAGACCGGCATCAAGGTGATCGATCTGCTCACCCCGTACGTGCAAGGTGGCAAGATCGGCTTGTTCGGCGGTGCGGGCGTGGGCAAGACCGTCCTGATCCAGGAGATGATCCAGCGTGTCGCGCAGGATCACGGAGGCGTGTCGGTGTTCGCCGGGGTCGGGGAGCGGACGCGTGAGGGTAACGATCTGATCCACGAGATGGAAGAGGCAGGGGTCTTCGACAAAACGGCCCTTGTGTTCGGCCAGATGGACGAACCGCCGGGAACGCGTCTGCGTGTCGCGTTGTCGGCACTGACGATGGCGGAGTACTTCCGCGACGTCCAGAAGCAGGACGTGCTGCTCTTCATCGACAACATCTTCCGCTTCACCCAGGCGGGTTCCGAGGTGTCGACCCTCCTCGGCCGGATGCCGTCGGCGGTCGGTTACCAGCCAAACCTGGCGGATGAGATGGGCGTGCTTCAGGAGAGGATCACCTCGACCCGAGGACACTCGATCACGTCGCTGCAGGCCATCTACGTTCCCGCGGATGACTACACCGATCCGGCGCCGGCGACGACGTTCGCGCACCTGGACGCGACGACCGAGCTGTCTCGTGAGATCGCCTCGCGCGGACTCTATCCCGCGGTCGACCCGCTGACTTCGACGAGCCGCATCCTCGACCCGCGCTACTTGGGTGCCGATCACTACCGTGTCGCGACCACGGTCAAGCAGATCCTCCAGAAGAACAAAGAGCTCCAGGAGATCATCGCCATCCTCGGTGTCGACGAGCTCTCCGAGGAGGACAAGATCACGGTCGCCCGGGCACGGCGGATCCAGCAGTTCCTTTCCCAGAACACGTATATGGCGAAGAAATTCACCGGGGTCGAGGGGTCGACCGTGCCGCTCAAGGACACGATCGAGTCGTTCGACGCGATCGCCAAGGGTGAGTTCGACGACATTCCCGAGCAGGCGTTCTTCAACGTTGGACCCATCTCGGACGTCGAGGAGAAGTGGGCGCAGCTGCAGAAGGAGAACGGCTGACGTGGCAACACTCAATGTAAGTGTCGTCGCCGCCGACCACGCCGTCTGGAGCGGCGAGGCCAACATGGTCGTGGCGCGCACGGTGGAAGGAGAAATCGGTGTGCTCGCAGGGCATTCCCCGATTCTCGCCATCCTGGCCTCGGGCGAGGTGCGCGTGACACTTCCCGACGGCGGGTCGATCAAAGCGCTGGCTGAGGACGGCTTCCTCTCGGTCGAGAACAACGTCGTGACGATCGTCGCGCGCAAGGCGGAACTGGAATAACATGGCGGCCGCCGGGGGAGGGGTCGATCGGCAATTCGACGACCTCAGCATTCCGATCCTGATCTGCATGGCCGGGCTGCCGGGCGCGGGTAAGTCGACGATCGCCGAGATCCTCGGTGCTCGGCTGGGAGCACCGATCATCTCGGTGGACCCGATCGAGTCGGCGATCCTGAGTGCGGGTATCGCGAGTGAACAGCCGACCGGTCTGGCCGCGTATCTCGTGGCCGAGACGATGGCGGAACAGACGCTGGTGGCGGGCCGCACGGTCATCGTGGACGCGGTGAACGCTGTCGAGCCTGCCCGGTTGCAGTGGCGTGCGCTGGCGGAACGCATGAAGGTCGAGATCAAGGTCATCGAGGTGATTTGCTCTGATGCGGGCCTGCACCGCTCCCGTTTGGAGAGTCGCGTGCGCAACCTTCCGCATTTCTCCGAGTTGTCTTGGCATTCGGTGGAGCAGAGTCTCGAAGAGTACACGGAGTGGATCGGCGACGTCGCCGAGCTTCCGCGGATCACATTGGACACGGTCAACCCGATCGGCCAGAACGTCGAGAAGGCGTTCGAGTTCCTGGAATCCTGATCACGAGCCGGTCGACGCATGCCGGTGATGACGACCGACCATGCTGATGCTGTTGCCTCCGTCGGAGACGAAGCGGGATGGCGGGGACCTGACGCCTCTCGATCTCGAGACGCTGCGTTTCCCGGAGCTTCTACTGACACGCCGTCACGTCGTCGCGCGTGTTCGGTCGCTGGCGGAGGACGAGGCAGCGACGGTGCGCGCGTTGAAGCTCGGACCCCGGCAGCTGGCCGAGGTGGGACGCAACCGCCGGATCGGATCCTCGCTCACCACGGCGGCTCTCGACCGGTACACCGGGGTTTTGTACGACGCGCTGGATTTCGGCTCGCTCACGGAGCAGCAGCGCGCGTTTGCCCATCGACACGTCGTGGTCCATTCGGCGCTTCTGGGTCCGGTAGCGGCGCTGGACCGCATCCCCGCCTACCGTTTGTCGTTCGATTCACGTGTTCCGGGTCTCGCGCTGAAAAAGTTGTGGGCGCCCGAGGTTTCAGCGGTGTTGTCGGCGCAGCAAGGACTGGTGCTCGATCTGCGTTCTGAAGGTTACGTCGGCTTGGGGCCGGCGCCACGGAGGAGCGATTCCGTGTTCCTCCGCGTGGTCACCAGGGATTCGTCCGGCACGCGGCGCGCGCTGAATCACTTCAACAAAAAGGCGAAGGGCGCGTTTGCGAGAGCAGTGCTCGAGGCCGGCCTGGTCCACCCGGACGTCTCGTCGCTGTGCGAGTGGGCGAACGGTCGAGGCTTCGAGTTGGAGCCGCGTGCAGGACAGCTCGAGCTGGTCGTTGCACCGAGTGTCGCTAGGGATGTTGCACAAGCGCAAAAGTGAGATATGCTCATCCATGTGGGGAGTGCCGCTGAGGCTCTCGCCGCGGGAGTGCACTTGGGGGTCCTTTGGATCCTTCAGTGTCGGGCCGGCGCATCGGTGGTCCAGTGTGATTCTCGTCGCACTGTGCTCGATTCTTCGGACGCGTGAGATGTGTGGTGCTGTGTGCGGTCGGGCACCAACGGCACCTGCTCGCGCCCGAAAGTCCGCTGAAGCGAGCGCGATCGAGATCGCCGGCCCGATTTCTTCCGCTGGTGCGTTCCTGTTATCCCGCTCACTTCGGTTATCCCGCTCGCCAGCAGTCCGCGAAGTGGTCATCCACCATTCCGGTCGCTTGCATGAGCGCGTACATCGTGGTCGGCCCGACGAAACGGAAGCCACGCTTGCGCAAGTCTTTGCTCAACGCGGTCGATTCGGCTGTGATCGCCGGAATCTCGGATCGTCTGGTGGGGCGTGCCCGGGCCCCGGCATCGGGTGCGAAACTCCAGAGCAGGTCGGACAGACTTCGATCGAGCGAAAGTGTCGTCCGAGCGTTTCCGATCGTCGCTTCGATTTTGCTTCGGTTCCGGATTATTCCCGTGTTCTCCATCAGTGCTGCGACGTCGGTCTCGGTCATCGCGGCTACGCGTTCGACATCGAAGTCGTGGAACGCCGAGCGAAACGCCGGCCGGCGCCGGAGGATGGTGATCCAAGACAAGCCGGCCTGGAATCCTTCGAGGCAGAGCTTCTCGAATAGGGCGCGGTCGTCCCTGTTGATGGCTCCCCACTCTTCGTCGTGGTAACGGACGTATTCAGCGTCGCTCCCGGCCCAGGCACAACGGACGATCCCATCCGGACCGGTCACCACGCCGCAGTCATCGGCTGCCGTGGCCACTTTCTGATCTGGTTCAGGGTTCTTCACTTGTTCGGTCTTCTCTTGCGAGCTCATGCGGCGAGCGTGATCCCCTCGTGCCTCAGTAGCCAGAGCTTGGTCGGAATGCCCTCGCCCCCGCTGTAGCCGGTCACGGCCCCGTTGGAAGCCAAGACACGATGGCACCCGATGATGAGCGGGACGGGATTGGAGCCGACCGCACCGCCGATCGCCCGAGACGCGCTCGGCTTGCCGAGGGCGCGAGCCAATTGTCCGTAAGAGCTGTGATCGCCCCAGCCGATCGTCGCCAGGCGATTCCACACGCTGAGCTGGAACGGAGTGCCCGAAAGCCGCACGGGCAGATCGAATTCACGCCGGGAGCCCGCGAAGTACTCGGTCAACTGCCGAGCAGCTTCGTCGAGCACCGCTGTGCCGGACTCCGGATGGGCGTCCAGCGGGAGCGCGCCGTCGCATTCGATCGAAAGCGATGTGATCGACTCTCCGTCGCTCGTGAGTTCGATGCGTCCGATTGGGCTGGCCACCCGGATCATGTAGGCAAAGGATCTGGTCATGCTCTGACTCTAAACCGAGCGCCCGACACCAACTGGCGGAAATCGGACACCTGGGGAGGGCGCTCTTCGCTGGCCGATTGTGCGGGACGATGCGGCGCACGCGGAAGCCGGCCCCCGCACGGGCGCGACGCAACCGCGAGACCGCGAATTGATCCGAGGAGCCACAAATAGAATGGCGAGATGGCACAGATCGAATACCGCCGCCTCGGCGACTCCGGGCTCATCGTCTCGACAATCGGCCTCGGCTGCAACAACTTCGGGAGAGTCGGCACATTCACCGAGACCCAGGAGGGCACCGACGCAGTCATCGGCTCAGCCATCGACTCGGGTATCACTTTCTTCGACACCGCAGATATCTACGGCGCCGAGCGTGGCCTGTCCGAGACGTTGATGGGAAACAGCTTGCGAGGCAAGCGCGACGGCATCATCCTGGCCACCAAGTTCGGGATGGACATGCAGGGCGCAAACGGGCCCGATTGGGGCGTACGTGCCTCTCGTCGTTACACGAGACTCGCGGTGGAGGCCTCGCTGAGGCGGCTCCAGACCGATTGGATCGACCTGTACCAGCTCCACCACCCCGATCCGGGCACGCCGATCGAAGAGACGCTCGAGGTGCTGGACGATCTGATCCGCGAAGGCAAAGTCCGCTACATCGGGCACTCGAACCTCGGCGGGTGGCAGATCGCAGAGGCCGAGTTCACGGCGCGGGCGAGCGGGCATCCGCGTTTCATCTCCGCTCAGAACGAATACAGCCTGCTGGCCCGCGGTGCAGAACGCGAGGTCCTTCCCGCGGTTCGTGCCTTCCGCCTCGGGTTCCTGCCGTTCTTCCCGCTTTACAACGGGCTGCTCACCGGCAAATTCACTCGCGCCGGCGGTCCCGCGGACAGCAGGATCATGCAACAGCGCAGACATCTTGCCGATGACGCTCCGTGGGATGTTCTGGAGCGCTACCAGGCGTTCTGCGCGGAGCGTGCGATCACAATGCTCGAAGCGACGTTCGCGTGGCTTCTCGCTCAGCCTGCGCTCTCGAGCGTGATCGCGGGGGCGACGAGGCCGGAGCAGATCACCCAGAACGTGGCGGCATCCACCTCGTGGCACCCCGACGAACGCGAGGTCGCCGAGATGTCGGAGATCTTCGACCTCCCGTTGCGCGGCTGAAGGGCGAACGACCGAGCCCAAGCCCGAATTCCGAGCCCGCGCAAAGCCCATCTCGACCTTGTGAGTGAGCGCTCACTCAGGCTAATATTGCCTCCGTGAGCACGGACATCGAAAGCGCTGCGCCAGCGGATTCCGGGCGGCGCGCACAGCCGCTGGCCCAATCGGATCGGCGAGCAATGATCATCGACGCGGTCATTCCGCTGCTCATCGAGCACGGCCGCCAGCTCACTTCCAAGCAGATCGCCGAGGCGGCGGGAGTAGCCGAAGGAACGATCTTCCGCGCTTTCGGTGACAAAGAGAGCCTGATCGAGGCAGCCGTGGTCCGGTACCTGGATCCGGAACCCCTTCGCCGCGCGCTCCGCGAAGTCGACCCTGCGCTCACGCTGGACGTCAAAGTACGGACCATCGTCGTGCTGCTTCGGGAACGCTTCGGGAACGTCTTCCGCGTAATGGCAGCGGTAGGGTACTCCGAACGACCGCCCGGCGGCGATCAGCGGCAGGTCTTCGCAGAGATCGTCGCCACAATCCTCGAGCCGGATCTCGAGCGGCTGTCGCTGCCGACGGTCCGGATCGCCAGCTTCATCAGACTGATCGCGTTCTCGTCCGCCTTCCCGCAGCTCAACGAGAACGTCGGATTCAGCGACGACGAGCTCGCTCAGATCATTCTCTACGGAATCGCGGGGCATCCCGATTCCGCCAACGATCCCGCGGTTCGCGCCGCAGCCGGCGCCGGAGAGGAAGGATAGCCGTGCTCATCCGCTTGCTCACTCGCTTCATGCGTCCCCATTGGCGCCTGCTGCTCGGAGTGGTCATCTTTCAGCTGGCGCAGTCGATCGCGTCCCTCTATCTGCCGACGCTGAACGCCGACATCGTCGACAACGGCGTGGCGAAGGGCGACACCGGTTACATCCTGTCGACCGGCATGCTCATGCTCGGGATCACGCTTCTTCAGGTGGCGTGTTCGATCACCGCCGTGTACTTCGGCGCGAAAGCGGCCATGCGCGTCGGGCGAGACCTTCGTGAGTCGATCTTCCGTCGCGTCGGCGAGTTCTCTGAGAGAGAGGTCGCGTTCTTCGGCGCTCCCTCGCTGATCACCCGCAACACGAATGACGTCCAGCAGGTCCAGATGCTCGTGCTGATGACGTGCACGCTGTTGGTGTCCGCACCGATCCTGGCAATCGGCGGCATCGTCATGGCGATGCGGCAGGACCTGCAACTCTCCTGGCTGATCGCCGTCAGCGTTCCGGTGCTCCTGCTTTCGCTCGGCACAGTCATCATCCGCGTGGTCCCACTGTTCCGGAAGATGCAAGCGCGGATCGACCGCGTCAACAAAGTGCTCCGGGAACAGCTCAGCGGTATTCGCGTGATCCGCGCGTTCGTGCGGGAAGACGTCGAGAAGGCTCGATTCCGGCAGGCGAACGACGATGTGACCGATACGGCACTGAGGGCGGGCCGGCTGTTCGCCTTGACCTTCCCCATCGTCATGGTGATCTTGAACGTGTCATCCGTTGCCGTGATCTGGTTCGGCGCCTTCCGTGTGCAGGACGGTTCGATGCAGATCGGCACGTTGACCGCCTTTCTGCAGTACCTCCTCCAGATCCTTGCCGCGGTCATGATGGCGACCTTCATGGCGATCTTGATCCCGCGCGCCTCCGTGTGTGCCGATCGCATCTCAGAGGTCCTCAACACCGAATCCTCGGTCCGGCCGCCTGAGCACACCCTCATGGTCACCGATACAAGCGGCACGGTCGAGTTCGTCGATGTCGGTTTCGCCTACCCCGGAGCTGCTGAACCGGTCCTGAACGACGTGACCTTCCTGGCGCAGTCGGGCCAGACGACCGCGATCATCGGGAGCACCGGAGCGGGGAAGACGACCCTGATCAATCTGATCCCGCGCCTCTTCGATGCAACGAGCGGCCTCGTTCTGGTCGACGGTGCGGACGTCGCCGAAATGGATCCCGAGCGGCTGTGGTCGCGGATCGGAATCGTTCCGCAGCGACCGTACCTGTTCTCGGGGACCGTGGCGAGCAACCTGCGTTACGGCAAGCCGGATGCGACAGATGACGAACTCTGGGAGGCGCTGCGGATCGCTCAGGCCAAGAGCTTCGTCGAGCGCATGCCGGACGGACTGGAGTCCGCGATCGCGCAGGGCGGAACGAACGTGTCCGGTGGTCAGCGCCAACGACTCGCGATCGCCCGTGCTCTGGTGAAGCGACCTCAGGTCTACGTCTTCGACGACTCATTCTCGGCGCTCGACCTCTCGACGGACGCAAGGCTGCGCGAAGCGCTTCGGAAGAACGTGTCCGACGCGACGATCATCGTGGTCGCTCAGCGAGTGTCCACCATCATCGATGCGGATCAGATCATCGTGCTCGAAGACGGCAGAGTCGTCGGGCGCGGCAGGCACGATGACCTGCTCAAGACATCCGAGACGTATGCGGAGATCGTCTCGTCGCAATTGGCAGCGGAGGAGTCGGCATGAGCGACGCCAAACAGGAAGATCGTCCGATCCGTCCGCCGGCGCGGCGCGGGCCGGGCGGTTGGGGCGGAATGCAGGGCCCGGTCGAGAAGTCGATGAATTTCGGACCGAGCGCGCTCCGGCTCCTCGGCCGCCTACGGCCGGAACGGATCGCCGTCGTCGCGGTCACGCTGTTGTCGATCGCGAGCGTGGTGCTGGCGGTGCTCGGGCCCAAGCTGCTCGGCAATGCCGTCAACATCGTGTTCGACGGAGCCATCTCGAAAGCGCTGCCCAAGGGCGCGACGAAGGCGCAGATCATCGCCGGCTTGCGCTCGTCCGGCAAGGGGCAGCAGGCGGACCTGCTCAGCGGCCTGCATCTGACACCTGGCGTCGGGATCGATTTCACGGCGCTCAGCAGGATCCTGATGCTCGTGCTGATTCTCTACATCTTCTCGTCCATCTTCAGTTGGATGCAGGCGTATGTGCTGAACGGTGTCACCCAGAGGACCGTCTTCCGGCTTCGCGAGGACGTCGAGAACAAGATCCACCGGCTGCCGCTGAGCTACTTCGACAGCATGCAGCGTGGCGAACTTCTCAGCCGGGTCACCAACGACATCGACAACATCTCGCAGAGTCTGCAGCAGACGATGAGCCAGTTGCTCACCTCGCTGCTGACCGTGGTCGGGGTCATCGTGATGATGTTCATCGTCTCCCCGCTCCTGGCTGTGATCGCGCTGGTCACGATCCCGCTCACACTTCTCGTCACCATGTTGATCGCGAAACGGTCACAGAAACACTTCATGGCTCAGTGGAAGCACACGGGTGAGCTCAACGGCCAGATCGAGGAGGCGTTCACCGGCCACGCTCTGGTGAAGGTGTTCGGCCGTCATCGCGAAGTCGAGGAGACTTTCGGCAAGAAGAACGAAGAGCTGTACAAGGCGAGCTTCAGCGCCCAGTTCATCTCGGGCATGATCATGCCCGCGATGACCTTCGTGGGGAACCTGATGTACGTGGTGATCGCCGTCGTCGGCGGACTCCAGGTGGCTTCCGGCGCGCTTCAGCTGGGCGGGGTCACCGCGTTCATCCAGTACTCACGTCAGTTCACTCAGCCGCTCACCCAGCTCGGCTCCATGGCGAACCTCCTGCAGTCGGGTGTCGCCTCCGCCGAGCGGGTCTTCGAGCTGCTGGATGCGGAAGAGCAGACCCCGGATCCGGATCCGGCCGCCTCGCCTCGCGGAACGGAAGGCCGGCTGGAGTTCGAGAACGTCTCCTTCCGCTATCTGCCGGAGACGCCGCTGATCGAGGATCTTTCGCTCATGGCGGAACCTGGCCACACCATCGCCATCGTCGGTCCGACCGGAGCCGGCAAGACGACGCTGGTCAACCTGATGATGCGCTTCTACGAATTGGACGCGGGACGCATCACTCTCGACGGCGTCGACATCGCCACGATGACCCGGCGCGATCTGCGCAGCCGGATGGGCATGGTGCTTCAGGACACCTGGCTCTTCGGCGGCACGATTCGCGACAACATCGCCTACGGCAGGCCGGACGCGACCGAGGAAGAGATTCTCGACGCGGCGAAGGCGACGTACGTCGACCGGTTCGTGCGATCGCTGCCGGACGGCTACGACACGGTGCTCGACGAAGAGGGTTCGAACATCAGCGCGGGGGAGAAGCAGCTGCTGACCATTGCCCGAGCGTTCCTGGCCCGGCCGAGCGTCCTGATCCTCGACGAGGCGACCAGTTCCGTGGACACCCGCACCGAAGTCCTGGTGCAGAAGGCGATGAACGCCCTGCGCGCGGACCGGACCAGCTTCGTGATCGCGCACCGGCTGTCCACCATCCGCGACGCGGATCTGATCCTGGTCATGGAGTCGGGACGAATCGTCGAGCAGGGCAACCACCGCGAGCTGCTGGCCGCCGGCGGCGCCTACTACACCCTGTACAACTCACAGTTCGCGGGCGCCATCAGCGACGACGCGTAGCTCTCATCCCAGACCGTCTCCCGCGTCGCCGCCCGATACAGCACCGCGCGCGAGCGCCGGCGGTTCGAGTTGAGGCGGGAACCCCTGATCGGTCGCCCAGCGGATCCAGTTCGCAGGCAGCCACGATCCGTCCAGGAACTGCGGGTGCTGCGGATGCCGTGCGAGCGCCCAGAGCGCGAACACGAGCTCGGTCCAGGGACCGGACAGCCGCCACGTCATCGGGCCTGAAGCCGAGCGACCCTGGAACACCGCGCAATTGTATTGAGCGACGGCCATCAGGTCGATCGAGTTCCAGTCCCAGCGGAAGAGTCCCTGCGCGCACTGCAGGTAAAACGCGTTCGTGGTGACGACGATGCCGCCCTGGAGCCCGGGGCGCCACCTCAGCTGTGCGTCGGCCTGCGCTTGGGCGCGCCGGTTCGCGTTGCCGATGACGGTCGCGGCCAGGCTCGCAGCGCCGAGAGCGAGACCGAACGTTCCTGACCCGGCGACGAGTGTCGTCTGCGAGGCATAACGGCCGTCTCCCGCCGCACGGAATTCATCGACGGTCGCGTCACCGCTGACGAGTGCGACCTCGCCGGGAGAGAGAGGGAAATAGGTCGCCAGCTGGCTTTCGAGGGCGTGGCCGTTGATCGAATCGGCGACGATACGGCAGGTCTCCCAGAGCGCCGAATCCGACGGCAGCCACTCGCGGTTGGGTGTGCCGGGCCCGCGTGTGCGCATGGGGCGAGCCTATCGCAGCGCGGGAACTCAGTGACCGGTCAGCGGCGCCATGAGCTTGGCGACCACGGACGGGCGATGCGTCCACTGCTCCTCGGCATCCGCCAGTTGCATTCCGACCAGCCCGGCATTGGCGCCGAGGAAGCGCAACGGTTCCCGCTCCCAGCGCGGGGACCGATGCCCGACCCACGACAGCGATGTCAGCGGCGTCGAGCGGCCCGTTATCAGATCCGCGAGGGTCCGACCCGCGATGTTCGTCGTGCTCAACCCGTCGCCCACGTAGCCACCCGCCCACGCGTTCCCGGTCGCGGGATCGTAGCCGACGCTCGCGTGCCAGTCCCGTGGGACTCCGAGCGGTCCGCCCCAGTGGTGGGTGACGTGCGCGCCGCGCGCCTCCGGGAAGAGATCGACCAATGCGTTCCGCAGATGATGCCGGACCCGCTCGACCGTGTCGTAGCCGGGGTGGATGGCGCTTCCCAGGTGGTATCTGGCGCCACGGCCGCCGAAGGCGAACCGGTTGTCCGCGGTCCGCTGACCGTAGATCAACAGGTGCCGGTAGTCGCTGAAGGTCTGGCCGTGCTGGATGCCGATCCGGTCCCACACCTCGTCCGGGAGCGGCTCGGTGGCGATCATCAGCGAATAGAGAGGAAGAATGCGCCGCCCGACCTGCGGAAGGAGCGAGCCGTAACCTTCGAGCGCCGAAACGATCGTTCCCGCGGAGATGCGGTGCGACGCCCCGTCCGGTCGTGAACGAACGTTCACGACATGGTCGCCCCAATCGAGTGCCTCGGTCTGCTCGAAAACCTTCACACCGCGCCGTTCGACGGCGCGGGCGACTCCGCGGACGAGCTTGGCGGGCTGCACCCGGGCGCAGTCCGGTGTGAAGACGGTTGCGAGTGCGTCCCGGACGCCGAACCGTTCACGGGTCGTCGACGTGCCCCAGAGGTCTGTCTCGTCGCCGAAGCGCCGTGCCTCGCGGACGTCCTCGCGAGCACTCGCGACCTGTAAGCCGCTCCGCGCGAACACGACGGTTCCGCCGCGCTCGAAATCGCAGTCGATACCTTCCTCATCGGCGGCACGCTCGACTTCGCCCACGGTGTCGACCATCGCGCGACGCATGGCGCGCGCGGCTTCGAACCCGTACCGGCTCTCGAGCGCGCCCGCCGATTGCGGGAACAGTGCGGAGCACCACCCGCCGTTGCGACCCGAGGCGCCGAACCCCGCGATCTCCTTCTCGATCACGGCGATGGATAACGAAGGGTCGGCCACGGCCAGATAATATGCCGTCCACAACCCGGTCAGGCCACCGCCGACGATGCACACGTCGACATCGAGGTCTGCGCCCAGGGCGGGGCGCGGAAGGAGGTCGTCCGCGCCCTCGCGCCAGAGGGAATCGAACCAGAAGCTCGCACGCCGGTAGCGGTCCACCTCGGCCGACGCGGGTTTGGAGCCGTCGTCCGATGCGCGCTCCGTCAGAGTCTCGTCCACGCCTCTGTCAGCACCGACTCGAGGATCTGGCGGATCTCTACGAATTCCTTCGGACCGACGGTCAGCGGCGGCGACAACTGGATCACCGGGTCGCCGCGATCGTCCGCACGGCAGTAGAGGCCGGCATCGAACAGTGCCTTGGAGAGGAATCCGCGCAGCAACCGCTCGGATTCATCGTCGTTGAAGGTCTCTTTCGTCGCCTTGTCCTTGACGAGCTCGATTCCGAAGAAGTAGCCGTCGCCTCGTACATCGCCGACGATCGGCAGATCGAGGAGTTTCTCGAGCTCGGCACGGAAGAGCGGCGAGTTCTCGCGGACTCGCTCGTTGAGCCCCTCCTCCTCGAAGATGTCGAGATTCTCCAGGGCCACGGCTGACGAGACCGGATGTCCGCCGAACGTGTAGCCGTGGTAGAACGACGTGGTTCCGTGCTTGAACGGCTCGTAGATCTTGTCGCTGATGAGAGTCGCGCCGATCGGTGAGTATCCGCTCGTCATGGCTTTAGCGCAGGTGATCATGTCTGGCACGTAGTCGTAGGTCGTGCAGGCGAACATGTTGCCGATCCGGCCGAAGGCACAGATCACCTCGTCGCTGACCAGCAGTACATCGTATTTGTCGCAGATCTCGCGAACTCGCTTGAAATACCCGGGCGGCGGCGGGAAGCAGCCCCCGGAGTTCTGCACTGGCTCGAGGAATACGGCGGCGACCGTGTCCGGGCCCTCGAACTCGATCATCTCCTCGATCCGGTTCGCGGCCCACAGGCCGAACTCTTCGAGGTTGTCTCCGTGCTCAGGAGCCCGGTAGAAGTTGGTGTTCGGAACCCGGAAGCCACCCGGTGTGACCGGCTCGAACATCTCCTTGATCGAAGGGAGACCCGTGATCGCGAGGGCCCCCTGCGTCGTGCCGTGATAGGCGATCGCCCGGGAGATGACCTTGGTCTTGGTCGGCTTTCCCTGCAGCTTCCAGTAGTACTTGGCCAGTTTGAAGGCCGTCTCGACGGCTTCGCCGCCGCCGGTGGAGAAGAAGACCCGGTTCAGGTCGCCCGGCGCATAGGACGCGAGACGGTCCGCCAGTTCGATTGCGCTCGGGTGCGCGTATGACCACAGCGGGAAGAACGCAAGCTCTTCAGCCTGCTTTGCCGCCGCCTGTGCAAGCCGCTTCCGGCCGTGGCCGGCGTTGACGACGAAGAGGCCGCCCAGGCCGTCGATGTACTCGCGACCCTTCGAGTCCCAGATCTTGTGGCCTTCGCCTTTGACGATGATCGGCACGCCGTGCCCGTCCTCCATGACGGATTGGCGGGCGAAATGCATCCACAGGTGGTCCCGGGCCTTCGTCTGGAGATCCTCCTCGTCGAAGCGGGAGGTGCCCGTCGTCGGAATGGTCGTTGTTGTGCTCATTTTTTACCGTGTTCCCCAGTTGTAGAACTGCTTGTGTAGCTTCAGATAGACGAACGTCTCGGTGGATACGACACCCTCGAGCGAGCGGATCTCCGAGTTGAGCATCCCGATCAGGTCGTCGTCGTTCTCGCAGACGACCTCGACCAGGATGTCGAACGACCCGGCGGTCAGCACGACGTAGTCGATGGCAGGCACGTCGGCGAGTTTGTCTGCGATCACTCGCGTGTCGCCATTGACCCGGATCCCGATCATCGCCTGACGGTAGAAACCGAGCTGCATCGGATCGGTCACCGCCACGATTTGCATCACGCCCGCATCGGTCAGCTTCTGTACTCGCTGCCGCACGGCCGCCTCGCTCAGACCGACGGCTTTGCCGATCTCGGCGTAGGACCTCCGACCGTCGGACTGCAATTGTTCGATGATCGCCTTCGAGACATCATCGATCAAAGACTGCTTCACCGAATTCGTCGGCCGGGGGGTGCTCATTGCTCGATTCTGACAGTGAGATGCATCCTCAGCAAGTGAATCCGCAGATTTCTCGTGATAATTGCGACGGAATCAGTAGAATTGCGGGATGAGCACGCGTGAACTCCGCAACTTCGTCGATGGCGCCTTTGTTGATTCGGAATCGTCTGATCGCCTCAATCTGATCGACCCGGCTACCGAGGAGGTCTACGGGACGAGCCCGGTCTCCACGCCCCGAGATGTGGACCTCGCGTTTCAATCGGCTCGGCGCGCATTCGAGCATTGGGGCCAGACGACGCCGGCCCAGAGGCAGCTTGCTCTTTTCCGGATCGCGGACGAGATGGAGCGGCGAGCGGAGGAGTTCGCCGACCTTGAATCCCAGGACACCGGCAAGCCGCGGGCGACCCTGGTCGACGACGAGATATTGCTCTCCGTGGACCAGATCCGATTCTTCGCGGGGGCCGCGCGCAGTCTGGAAGGCCGCTCGGCTGCCGAGTACATGCCCGACCACACGTCGTTCATCCGCCGCGAGCCGATCGGCGTGGTCGGGCAGGTGACTCCCTGGAACTATCCACTCAACATGGCGGTGTGGAAATTCGCGCCCGCCATCGCAGCAGGGAACACCACCGTCCTCAAGCCGTCCGACACGACGCCGTCCTCGACGCTTCTGCTCGCGGAGGTGATCGCTCAGTTCGTTCCGGCCGGCGTCGTGAACGTCATCGCAGGTGATCGCAGCACGGGTGCGGCCATGGTGGAGAACAAGGTTCCGCAGATGGTGTCGATCACCGGATCCGTCAGAGCCGGAATGGAGGTCGCACGCGCAGCCGCGAGTGACCTCAAGCGGGTCCACCTCGAATTGGGAGGCAAGGCGCCGGTGGTCGTCTTCGACGACGCCGACATCGAGAAGGCGGTCGAAGGCATCGTGGCGGCCGGATACTTCAACGCCGGACAGGATTGCACGGCGGCGACGCGCCTGATGGTCCAGTCGGGGATCCACGACGAGTTCGTCGCGGCCATGACCGCATACGCGAGGGACCACGCGAAGACGGGTTCGCCGTCCGACGACGGGATCCTGTTCGGCCCCGTGAACAACGCGAGCCAGCTGGAGCGAGTGTCCGGTTTCGTCGATCGGCTGCCCGACCATGCGCGGCTCGAGCTGGGCGGCAAGCGTCAGGGCACGCGAGGATACTTCTACGAGGCCACGATCGTGTCCGGTCTGGATCAGACCGACGAGGCCGTGCAGGACGAGATCTTCGGTCCCGTCGTGACGGTTCAGAAGTTCAGCGACGAGGCGGAGGCGCTCGCGTTCGCAAACGACGTGCAGTACGGTCTGGCCTCCAGCGTGTGGACGCGCGATCACGGCCGGGCGATGCGGATGGCCAAGCATCTCGACTTCGGATGCGTGTGGATCAACACCCACATCCCGATCGTGGCGGAAATGCCGCACGGCGGGTTCAAACACTCGGGCTACGGCAAGGATCTCTCGGTGTACGGCTTCGAGGATTACACTCGGATCAAGCACGTGATGAGCTATATCGGGGCCTGAGAGACGGCCTGTGAACGCGGGAGGACCACCGGAGATGACGCCCGCGCACGTGCGGTATGAGGCCCGAACCGCTTCATCCGAGTGGTTGTTCGTCGCGGGGCGGTCGTTCGTCGCTGCTGTCCAGCCCGGCGTCACCGAGGAGATCCTGGACGCCCTGTGGTGGCTCGCCGAGGCCGACTTCGCAGAGATCGAATCGATCGTGGGCGCCTTTCCATTGCGAGGAGACGACGAAGTGTCTTCGTTTGCGATCGTCAGTTTCGGAGCGGTGCCGCCGGACCGACGCGACACGCTGGTCACTGCGGTCGTTCGGGGCCGTGCGTGCGTCGACGTGTTCTCCGTGGGCGGTGCCCGGCGTTTCCAGGCAGACGGTGTCGAACCGTGGCTTCTGGCAGACTTCCGGTCGGTCACCGGGTTCTCGCTGACCGGAGACGAGGAGGCCGCGCCGGCGAATGCGACCGTGCACGCGCGATCCTTGCCGTTGCAGACCGGAATGGCAGAGGGCCGCGCGCTCGCCTGGTCGCTGGATCCGATTCCGCGCAGGGACGGAGCGCCGGAGGATGCAACGGATTCCGGCGCTCGGTCGGCTGCTGCGCCGGCATCCGTGCCGCTGAGCTTCGAGCGGGAAGGCGATCCGGGGCAGAGTGACTCCGGGCAGAGCGCTTTGGCCGGCGCAGAAGATGACCGCTCCTGGTCCGTGTCCCGATCCGGGCCGCCGGCTTCCGTCCGCAACGCGGGAGCGGCGTCGACGGCAGAGGTCGGTTCGCAGGTGGGGACCGGATCGCAGGCGGCGGCTGGTTCGCAGGCAGCGACTCGTTCGCAGGCCGACGAGGATCTCGAAGACGACACCTTGATCCTGGCGCGCCGGCCGCTTCCGCCCATCCCGGACGGGAGGGACGACGATTCGGATCGGCGACGCGGCTCTCATTCCGATGCGGCGTACACGTTGCGGATCGGCGTGAGCGAGAGCATCGTTCTCGATCAGCCGACGATCATCGGCCGCAATCCTCGGTCTTCGGGGATTCCCTATGGCGAATCCGCTCGCCTTCTCACCGTCGCGTCACCAGAGCTCGAAGTGTCGTCCAGCCATGTCCAGATCCAGCAGGTCGGCGATGCCGTGGTCGTCACGGATCTGCGTTCGACGAACGGTACCTACATCGTGCGCGAGGGCCTTGCCGCCGAGAGACTGCGCCCCGGGGAGTCGCGTGTTCTGGCTGCGGGCGCCGCGCTCGACATCGGGGACGGTAATATCATCGAGATCGCGCACATCACGCCTGCTCATTGAGCGAACGCGTTCGAGCCGCGCGCCGAGAGGACTCCAGTGACCCAGATCGGTCGTAGCAACAGACGCTACAGCGTCGTGCTCACGGGCAGCCCGGGTACACGGGTCAGCCTCGCCTGGACGGCGATGAGCGACGTGGGTCATCGCCGTCAAGTGAACGAGGACAGTCTTATCGCGCGGTCTCCGATCTTCGCGGTCGCCGACGGGATGGGCGGACACAGCGCGGGCGATTTCGCGAGTTCGGCCGTGGTCACCCGCCTCGCCGAGCAGGTGCAGTCGGAGGTCGTGGATCAGGACGCGATCAACACGGCTCTGCGTGCGGCTGTCGACGACATGAACCGTGGCGTCGGCGACACCGATCGAGGAACCGGAACGACCGTCACCGGCCTGGCCCTCTCCGTTCTCGACGGCCAGGTCTACTGGCTCGTGTTCAATATCGGTGACTCCCGCGTTTACCAGTACGCGGACGGAAAGCTCGACCAGCTGACGATCGACCACTCGATCGTGCAGGAGCTGATCGACGCGGGAGCGATCACGGCAGCAGAGGCGGAAGTCCATCCGCACAGCAACGTGATCACCCGCGCGGTGGGATTCAACGAGGACCCCGTGCCGGACTACTGGTACATTCCGCTCGTGCCGGGCTCCCGGCTTCTGGTCTGTTCGGACGGCCTGACCAAGGAACTGACCGAGTACGGAATCCGCCACTTCCTGGCCGAGGGGACCTCGGTCACCGATTCGGCGCAGCTCCTCATGGACGCGGCGCTCGGCAACGGAGGGCGGGACAATGTGACGGTGATCGTGGTCGATGTCATCGAAGTCTCCGGTGGGGAAGACACCGAGTCGGAGGCGCCGCACCGAGGATCCCACCGACGTTGAAATGACAATCGGCGGGGGAGCGGATCACGTCGTCTGCCCCCCGACTTGGGGGTCTCACCGAGTGTCCACAGACCCGGTCACGACGGTTCGGCCCAGCCACCCACCTGCCTACAATTGGGAAAGCCTCTGCCCCAGGCCGTCCGAACGGTCGACGTGCGGGCAGAACTGACGACTACCGAGCGCGCGAATTCCCTGGGAGGCCTGAGTGGCGAGACGTCTGCCTTCGCAGCCGCCGAACCTGCCTGGCTTCTCCTTCATCCGGGTGCTCGGCTCGGGTGGCTTCGCCGACGTCTTCCTTTACGAACAGAACATGCCACGACGGCAGGTGGCCGTCAAGGTCATGCTGTCGGAGGTGGCCACCAGTCAAGTGCGGCAGATGTTCCAGGCCGAGGCCAACCTGATGGCTCAGCTGAGCAATCATCCCTCCATCCTGACGGTCTACCAAGCGAGCGTCTCAAGCGACGGGCGCCCCTATCTCGTCATGGAATTGTGCTCGGCCGTGATCGGTCAGCGTTACCGCAGCGACCCGCTGCCGCTGGCGGATGCGCTCAGCATCGGCATCCGGATCGCCAGCGCAGTCGAGACGGCGCATCGTGCAGGAGTGCTCCATCGGGACATCAAGCCGTCCAACATCCTGATGACCGCATACGGTCACCCGGTGCTGAGCGATTTCGGTATCGCGGCCACACTCAGCGAGGCCGATTTGACGGAACCGGTGGGGTTGTCGATTCCCTGGTCGGCGCCAGAGGTACTGCTCGACGAGACGTCAGGGACCGTCGCCAGCGAGGTGTGGTCACTCGCCGCAACGATCTATTCCCTGATCTCGGGGCGGTCGCCCTTCGAAATCGACGGCACCGAGAATTCGTCCGCCGAACTCGTCTCGCGCATCACCAAGTCGAAGCCTCAGCCCCTTGCCCGGGCCGGCATCCCTCCTCGCCTCGAAGCGATTCTGGACCGCGGAATGTCCCGGAAGCCGCAGAACCGGCAGCGCACGGTGCTCGAGCTCATCCGCCAGTTGCAGGCGGTGGAGATGGAGCTCGGTTTCGCGCAGACTCCGATCGATGTGGCGATGGACGACTGGGCTTTGGCCACGGTTGCCGATCCTGAGGACCGAACCCGTGTCCGCAACATCGCGAACATCGATCCATCTGGCCCGCGACGCCGTTCGAGGAAGCAGGACGGCGGTCCGGACCAGGGTTCGGACGCGGACGGATCCGGCGAGCCGGCGCGATCGAGGACCGGGTCGTCCCGTGCAAGCCGCGGTCTGGTCTGGGGCGTCGTCGGCTGCGCAGTGCTGGTGGTCGTTCTCGCCGTCGTCGCTGTGACATTGATCGTTCGCGCGTCGTCCGCTTCGGCGATCCCGACCGTCGCCGACGTGAAGGGACAGGTCGACAACGGCACGATCCTGTTCTCCTGGGCTGATCCGGGGATCGGAGGCCAGGACGCCTATCAGGTCACCGTCGGCGACGACTCGCCGAGCGTTCAGCGGGCAAACGTGTTTCGCGTCGATGCGCAGCCCGGCGAACGCGTGTGCATCACCGTCCGGGTCAATCGTGACGGTCAGATCGGTCCGCCGAGCGCGGCCAAATGCGTCGAGCGGCCCGGTGGGTCATGATCCGGGCTTGGCTCGCCTCGCACAAATCGTTCCTGATCACCGCGGTCGGGGCGACGGCGATCGTCGCGTTGGTCACGACGATGGCCGTCGTTTCGGGGGGCTACGCGGCCCAGCGGATGAATCTCAACGATTCCAGCGTGTGGGTCGCGAACCAGTCGAAGCAGGCGCTGGGTAGAGCCAACACCCAGATCCTCCAGCTCAATTCGATGGCCGAGGCGACGGGGCGATCGATCGGCGTCGTCCAGGACGCCGATACCGTGCTCCTGGTGGACGCAGGAAGCGACACGCTCTCGACCGTCGACCAAGCGACGGCCGAAGCAGGAAAGAGCGTGCCCTTGCCGCCGCGATCGCCCACGGTTCAGATCGCGGGCGACCAGGTGCTGATCTCGTCTGAGGCGACCGGCCAGCTGTGGCTGACGACGTCGGGTGCGCTGGGGTCGTTCACTGCCAGCGCAGCGCCGACGTTCGACCTCGGTGGCAGAGCGCTGACGGCGATGGACGCGGCAGGAACCCTCTACGCGTTCGTGCCCGGCACCAAGACCGTCCACCGCATAGATACGACGGGCACCGGTGGCATCGGGGTGAGCTATTCGGTTCCGGTGAGCGGGAGTGCCGCTGACGATTCGCTGACGACCGTGGGCGGGAAATGGGCTCTGCTCGACCCCTCGGCACGCAAGCTCTTCCTCGACGGTTCGACCGTCGACCTCTCACGCGTGCTGCCGCGGGGCTCGGATCCTGTGCTCCAGCAACCGTCGGTCGACGGGAATACGGTGTACATCGGCACGAGCACGGGCCTGATCGCCGTCCCGCTTGCCGGGGGCACGGCAACCCGGGTCGCGGGCGGTACCGGCGCGGCATCGGCGCCGGTGACCGTCGATGGGTGCAGCTACGCCGCGTGGTCCGATGGCACGACGTGGCGAACTTGCAGTGGAGCGGCCTCAGGCAGCACCGCCCGGCTGAGTCATCTGCCCGGGTCGCCGCAGCTGGAATTCCAGGTGAACAGCGACAGGGTGCTGCTGAACGACACCAAGTCGGGAGCGTCTTGGGCGGTCCAGGATCACAACGAGCTCATTGACAACTGGGCCGACCTGCAGACCAAGAAGGACACAGAACAACAGGTCGACGAGAACACGCTCGACACCCCTCCGAAATACGCGAAGGCCCCCGAACCCCCGGTCGCGGTGAATGACGAGTTCGGCGCGCGCCCGGGGCGGATAACCCCATTGCCCGTCCTCCTCAACGATTACGACCCGAACGGCAACGTCCTGGTCATCGCGTCCTTCACATCCGTTCCCTCGTCCGACGGACAGATCGCCATGATCTCGAACGACCAGGAACTCCAGATCACTCTGCCGGACACCGCAAGTGGCGTGCTCCGTTTCCAATACACGATCACAGACGGCGTGGGCGGAAGCGCGACCGCCGACGTCACGATCACGGTTCGTTCTCCCGACCAGAACTCGCCACCGGTCTGCGTGCGTCCGGCGAAGACCCTCGATCAGGCGGGCGGAAGCGTCACCGTTCAGGTGCTCGGCAACTGCTACGACCCCGACGGCGACCCGATGTACCTTGCGGGAGCCTCTGTCGACGCGCCCGACTCGGTCACCTTCAGCCCGGACGGGGAGATCGTCTTCTCCGACAAGGATCCCGGTGCGCGAGCAGTAACCGTGTCGTTCGCCGTGTCCGATGGCCAGGCGGTCGGCACGGGATCCCTGGTCGTGACGGTGAAGGATCCCGGCTCTGTTCCGATCATCGCCAATCCCTTCGCGATGATCGGATATCAGAACGAACAGCTCAGCGTTCAACCGCTGCCGCACGTCCAGGGCGGCTCCGGAACGCTCCGGCTCAGCAGTGTCCCCGAACGTCCGGACGCGGTCATCTCCCCGGACTACACGGGCGGCAGCTTCGAATTCACCAGTGCTCAACTGGGTTCGCACACCGTCAACTACACGGTGACAGACGGGACGACGACGGCGACGGGCACGATCCGCATCGACATCCTCGCGCCGCCTGACGCGAATATCGCACCGATCGCCGTGACACACACCGCGTTCATCCGTGAAGACTCCAGCCAGGACGAGAACGTCCTGGCGACGGACATCGATCCATCGGGAGGCGTCCTTCTTGTGACGGGCGTGACGGCACCGGCCGCCGACACCGGTGTCCAGGTGCAGATCATCGCGCAGGAAGTGCTTCGCATCACTCTCAGCCGTCCGCTGACCGCGCCGGTCGCATTTCATTACGAACTGAGCAATGGCCTCGCGCAGACCGAGGGGACCGTGACCATAGTTCAGCTCCCCGCCCCGAACGTCGAGCAGCCTCCGATCGCCAACCCGGACTCGGTCTCGGTGCGTGTCGGCGACACCGCCGACATCCCCGTCCTCGACAACGACGAGCAGCCCGACGGCGAGCCGCTTACGCTGGACCCGACCCTGGCGACCCCGGTACCGGCCGGTGCGGGGCTCCTGTTCACGTCCGGGAATCAGCTCAGGTACCTTGCGCCGAACAAACCGGGCAACTTCACTGCGGCCTACCGGGTCTACGCGTCGGACGGCCAGTGGGCGACCGCGACGGTCAAGATCGCCGTGCGTGAGCAGGACAGCTCGACGAACAACCCGCCCGTCCCCAAGACCGTGACGGCGCGCGTGCTGGCTGGAGACACGGTACGGATCCCGATCCCGCTCGACGGGATAGACCCGGACGGCGACTCCGTTCAATTCCTCGGCGCGCAGACGAACCCTCAAAAGGGAACCGTGATCGCCACGGGAACCGACTGGATCGACTACCAGGCCGGTGACTACTCGGCGGGAACGGACACGTTCGACTACGCCGTGATGGACTCGCTCGGGTCGCGGGCCACCGGTACCGTCCGGGTGGGAATCGCGGCGCGCATCGACGGAGCGCGTAACCCGGTCGCCGTCGAGGACGACGTCTCAGTGAAGCCCGGGAGGACTGTTTCCGTCCAGGTTCTCGCGAACGACTCGGACCCGGATGGAAGTCCGCTGACCGTCACCGGGGTGCAATCGCTCGGCAACACGGCGAAGGCCGAACGGGTAGGGAACATCGTTCAGATCGACGCTCCGAACAAGCCCGGCCTGTACAGCTTCATCTATTCGATCGAGAACGAGCGAGGCGGCACCAGCTCGAACTTCATCCGGCTGGACGTGAACAAGAATGCGCCCCCGGCGCGTCCCGTGGCGAGCGATACCAACCTGGATCTTTCCGACATCCTGAGCAAGCAGTACGTCACCGTCAATGTTCTCGCCAACGTGTTCTTCGCGGACGGCCCGGTCTCGAGCCTGAAGCTGTCACTTCTGCCCGGCTATACGAGCAACGCGTCCGTGGCCGATGGGAAACGTATCCGCGTCAAGGTGACCCCGACGAACCAGATCATTCCTTTCGAAGTCGCGAATCCCTCGGATCCGTCCGTCACCGCCTATGCCTTCCTCAAAGTCCCCGGGTCGAACGACGCGCTCCCGCAGTTGCGACGCAACGCCCCCAAACTGACGGTGGCGAGTGAGCAGACGCTCACCATCCATCTGAATCAGCTCGTGGTGGCGGCCGGCGGCAAATCGGTCCGGTTGACCGATCCATCGACCGTTCGAGCAACGCACTCGAACGGTCAGAACCTCGTGGTGGATGACAACACGTTGACCTACACGAGCGCTCAGCGGTATTTCGGGCCGGCTTCGATTTCATTCCAGGTGACAGACGGTGCGAGCGCGACGTCTCCGGGTGCACACGTGGCGACCCTGGTCGTTCCCATCACCGTGACGCCCCGGACCAACCAGCCGCCGGTGTTCAACGGTGCCTTGCTCGACCTCGAGCCCGGCCAGAGCAAGACGCTCAATCTGGTGAAGTTGACGAGCTACCCGTACGCCAAGGACCAAGGCGAGCTGGCCTACGCGATCCAGAACTCTCGGCCGAGCGGTGTCTCGTTGAGCCTTTCTGGGCAGCAGCTCACCGTGGCCGTCGACGAGAACGCAGCGAAGGGGTCCCAGCTGAGCGTCGACATCGGTGTGCGGGACTCGGTGAACACGGGTCAGGCAGGGCGGATCCAGATCAGCGTCGTACCGTCGACACGTCCGCTGGCGGTCGCCCAGCCGGATACCGCAGTCGCTCCGCGCGGTCAGACGACGACGATCAACGTGCTGGCCAACGACTCCGCGACGAACCCGTTCCCGGACACCCCGCTGCGCGTGATCGCCGTGCAGGGACTCAACGCGGCCAACCTGCCGGCCGGTGTGAACGTGACGCCGAGCGCGAACGACAGCGTCCTCCAGGTCACGGTGGCGAACTCTGCCCAGCCGACCAACACGACACTTCAATACGAAGTCGCGGATGCGACCAACGATCCGTCTCGCTACGTGTGGGGGACCGTGACCATATCGGTCCAGGACAAGCCTGCCCCGATCAGCAATCTGCAACTCACGGGGATCGGCGACGGCCAGCTCAGTTTCTCTTGGTCTCCAGGCGTGGACAACAACTCGGCGATCACCGGATTCCAGGCGACGGTCACGAGCGCGAGCACGGGGCAGGTAGTGGGCACCACGAATTGCGCGAACACGTTCTGCACCGTCCCCACGCCGGGCAACGGGAGCGCGAATGCGGTCAACGTCGCGATCCAGGCGAAGAACGCGATCGGATTGTCCACGCCCGTCAGCTATGTCGGCTCGGTGTGGAGCGATGTCATCCCGAACGCCCCCACCGGCCTCAGCGCGTCGCCGCTGGACCACGGCCTGCAGGTCACCTGGACGAAGCCGCCGAATGCGACGCACGCGAGCGCGATCTCGTCCTACATCGTGACCGTCGGGACACTGACGGTGACCGTCCCGGTCCCGGCCGGCGACCCGGTCGGCACGTCGTACTCCGCGAACGTGACCGATCCATCCATCGGCAACGGGATCAGTGTTCCCTATTCGGTCGCCTCGGTGAACGACTACTACGGGACCGGTGTCGTCTGGAACTCGTCGAGCGGCTCTGCGATTCCAGCGGGTCCGCCCATCGCTTCGCCCTCTGCACCTTCGGCGAGCCTGAATTCCAGCAACACGACGAATGTCGATCTCGATTGGGGCGGCATCTTCTCGTCGAACGGAGCTTCGATCTCCAAATACCTCGTCGCCGCCTACACGGGCGGAAGCGCCCCGAGCTGCGCTTCCGGCAGCCTGTTGTCGCCGCCTTCTCCGACCTCGACCAGCATGACGGTCACGGGGCTCGACTCCAACACGACCTACAACTTCATCGTGTACGCCTACAACGCACAAGGGTGTACCGCGAGCGCTGTCGCGACGGCGATTCCCAGGATGACGCCGTCTCCACCCGCGAATGCGACCGCTTCGGTTCCCGGGGGAACGACGACGACCGGCACGTTCGACATGGTCGTGAGCATCCAGCCCCCCGGCGGAAGTCAGGGAGGCGGGACGCTGAGCTATCAATACGAGTTGATCGGCAGCAACTACTCGACCCCGGCGACGACGGTTCCCGCGAACAACGTCCTGAGCGGTGGGCCGCTCAGCTACGGCCAGCAGGCGACGCTGATGTTGCGGACCGTCGAGACCTATCCGGACGGAACGACCGAATCGAGCGGGTGGGCGACCTTCACGCCCGACGCGGTGCCGGTCAGCACGCAGCTGAGCGGACTCACGTTCGACCCGACGGCCGATCAGTTCAGCTGGACCGGATGGCCCCTCGGGTCGTATCGAAGCGTCGACTACGACTGCGGTGGAGGCAACGGGACGATGCCGACCACGACAGGGGCAACACTCCAGTGTCCGTTGCCAGCAGGTGACACATCCGGCGATCTCGTCGTGACCGTGCACGCCAACGGGACCTTCTATCAGGAGAGCTATGCGAGTGATACGTACGGCGGCCAGTGAGACCGCCATACTTGAGATCGCGGGCGCTACGAGCCCGGATCACGCGACGAGTGGAGCCACATGACCCCCGCCTTGCACCCCAGCGGCATAGAGTTCGGTGACCGCGCGACCATGACTCCTGAGCAGGCGAACTGGTTCCAGGACGTGTTCGAGCGGCTCGTCTCCAACGTGGAACAGGTGCTTCTCGGCAAGACGCACATCGTGCGACTCGCGCTGACGGCGATGTTCAGCGAAGGTCACCTGCTGCTCGAGGACTTTCCCGGCACTGGCAAGACGTCTCTCGCCCGCGCGATCGCACAAAGCGTTCACGGGAATTCGAGCCGTGTCCAGTTCACCCCGGACCTGCTGCCCGGCGACATCACGGGCGTCAACATCTACGACCAGCGCAGTGGCGCATTCGAGTTCCACCGGGGACCGGTGTTCGCCAACATCGTGCTCGCCGATGAGATAAACCGGGCGAGCCCGAAGACTCAATCGGCTCTGCTGGAGGTCATGGAGGAAGGGCAGATCACGGTCGACGGTGTCACCCACCGTGTCCAGGAACCCTTCATGGTGATCGCGACCCAGAACCCGATCGAGCAGGCGGGCACCTATCGGCTCCCCGAAGCGCAGCTCGACCGTTTCATCATGAAGGCGTCGATCGGCTACCCCGACCACGAGGCCACCCTGCGGATCCTGGAAGGCGCTGATCACCGTGCCCACGAGATCGTGGTTCCCGAGATCATTCCCGCGGCGATCGTCGTCGACATGGGTTCGCTTGCCCGCACGGTTCACGTGGACGCTTCCATCAACGACTACGTCTCGCGTCTTGTCGAAGCGACACGGCAGGCAACGGAAGTGCGTCTGGGAGTGAGTGTGCGTGGGGCGCTGGCATTGGTGCGGACCGCGAAGACCGCCGCCGCCGCTTCCGGCCGCCACTACGTCGTGCCGGACGACGTCAAGGCACTCGCCGAGCCGGTGCTGGCCCACCGGCTCGTTCTCGACGCAGAAGCCGAGTTCGACGGCGTGACCACTTCCAGTGTGATCGGCCAGATCCTGCTCGAGACGCCGCCCCCATCGGATCGGCAGAACGTGTAGTGTCCTCCACCAGCACAGTCCGCGAGCCTTCAGAGCTCTCCAACGCGCGCACGCGTCTCGTCGGCGCCCGCGATGGACGCATGGCCGAAGCCATCGTCTGGGCGGTGAAGGCCGTCCGCGCGGCGGCAGCCCGGACGGGGAGACTGTGGCGGCTGGTCACTTCTGTGGTCACGGCGCTCGGGTGGTCCCTGGCGGTATTGATCGTGGTCGCCTTCACCGCCGGCTACGCTCTCGGCTGGATCGAGGCGATCGTCATCGCGTGGAGCGGCGTCGCCCTGGCCGCGCTCGGCTCCCTGTACCTCGTCGGCAGGACCGCCTTCGACATCAGATTGGCGATGCCGGCGGACCGTGTCGTCGTCGGGGACAAGGCGGTCGGCGAGGTGACGATCGTCAACCCGGGTCGCAGCCGCATCGCGAGCGTCCGAATCGAAGTGCCGGTCGGGCACGGCCTCGCAGAGTTCGCGATGCCCGCGCTCGCTCGAGGGAACTCCTTCCAGGACGTGTTCCTGGTGCCTACCTCGCGTCGCGGCATCGTGCCGGTCGGTCCGGTGCGGACGGTCCGCGCTGATCCGATCGGACTGCTGCGCCGCGAACTGGTCTGGTCGCATCCGATCGACCTGTACGTGCATCCCTACACCGTCCCGATCCCGAGCGTCAGCACCGGCTTCATCCGCGACCTGGAAGGCGAGCCCACCCGCGAGCTGACCTCCAGCGACGTGGCATTCCACTCGCTCCGGGAGTACGTGCCGGGAGACGAACAGCGCAACATCCATTGGAAGAGCACGGCGAAGACCGGAAGCTTCATGGTGCGCCAATACGAGGAGACGAAACGGAGCCACCTGATGGTGGCGTTGTCGCTGGCCGAAGCCGACTTCGCAGACGAGGATGAGTTCGAACTCGCCGTCAGCGTCGCGGGCTCTCTCGGCGTCCGGGCGATCAGGGACTCCCGAACCATCCAGGTCGTCGCGAGTGCGGTGACCGGCGAATTCGCCAAGCATGCGGTCCACGAGGTGCGGACCCTCAATGCCCTCAGCCGCGCACGTCTGCTGGACGATCTCGCCGGCGTGGAGTGGGATGCGAACGCCCTCCGCCTCCGGGAGCTGGCAACGGTGGCCGCGGAGAACTCCGCGTCGACATCGATCGCCTTCCTCATCTGCGGTTCCACCGTGACAAGCACCCAGCTCCGTCTCGCCTCGAGCGAGTTCGGCAACGGGGTCACCGTGCTCGCCGTGGTCTGCGAGAGCGGTGCCATCCCCACGGTCAGACGCGTCGGTCAGATCACCGTGGTCACGATCGGATATCTCGAGGACCTGCAGAACGAGCTCGCCCGTCGGAGTCAGGCGGCCTGAATGGCGAATGACCAGCTCCGTCCGATCCGGGCCCGGACTCTCGTGCCGAACGTGTGCTTCGCCGTCCTCGCGGGGGCGGCGGCGGCCGCGGTTTTCTGGCCGGTGTATCAGGACCGTCAATTCATCGTGACCGCGTCTGCGACGCTCGTCATCGGAGCAGCGATCGCCGTTCTCGGCGCCGTTTTCCGCGCGAACAGCGCGATCGTCGCGGGGATGGTCGTGTTCGCCTATTTCCTCTTCGGAGTGCCCCTCGGTGTTCCGGGTGAGGCTGCGGACGGTGTCCTTCCCACGACTTCGGGACTGGGACTGCTCACCCAGGCATCCTGGGGGAGCTGGAAGCAACTGGTGACGATCAGTCTCCCGGTCGGCTCGTACCAGGCCCTCCTCGTCCCGGTCTTCATCCTCCTACTGCTTTCGACGACGGTCAGCCTCACCGTCGCACTCCGATCGCGGATAGGCGAATTCGCGGTCGTACCACCATTGGTCGTGTTCGCAGCGGCGATCGCACTCGGGCCGGGTGCGGCGTTCGCGCCGTTCGTGGGTGCCTTGGGCATCCTCGTCGTCGCGATCGCCTGGCTCGTGTGGTTCAGGGTTTATCGTCACGGGGAATCCATTCGAGCGCTCGCGCAGCAGTCGTCCGTGCGCATGCCGGTCGGATCGCGGAGGCTGTCGTCCGGTTTCCGTACCCTGGTCAGCGCCGCAGTCATCGTCGTCCTCGCCGGAGGAGCAGGCACTGCTGCCGCGCTCGCAGTGCCGGGTCAGAGTCCGCGGAAAGTGATCCGGACGAGCATCGCGCAACCGTTCGACCCCCGGGACTACCCGAGTCCGCTTTCCGGATTCCGCGCATACCTCGAGCCGGACCGCGCGTCCGAGCCGATTCTTACCGTTCGAGGCCTTCCTGCCGACCGGCGCATCCGGATCGCGACGCTCGATACCTACAACGGGGTGGTCTACTCGGTCGGCAGCGGATCCCAGGACAGCCCATCGGGATCCTTCACTCGTGTGCCCTTCCGGCTGTCGCAGGCGGGAGTGCACGGCGTCCGCGCGACGATGGAGGTCACCGTGGACGATTATTCTGGGCCGTGGGTCCCCGGAAGCGGGCAGCTGACCGCGATCTCCTTCGGCGGCGCGAACTCGGAACAGCTGGACGGCACCTTCTTCTACAACAATACGACCGGCACGGGGGCGGTCACGGGAGGGCTGCGCTCCGGTGATCGATACACCGTGAGTTCCGTCGTCAAACCGATGGTCACCGCCGCGCAGCTCGAGGGCTTCACGCCCGGGGCCGCTCAAGTGCCGAGGCCCACGGTCATTCCCGATCAGCTCGACCAGACGCTCCAGCAGTACGTGGGCAAAGCGACGCTGCCGGGGGCCAAGCTGGCAGCGGCGCTCAAGGCACTCGCGGCGAACGGGTACATCAGCCATGGGATCGGGGACGAGCCGGTCAGCCGATCCGGCCACGGTGCCGACCGCATCACCCAATTACTCACGGACGTTCCGATGATCGGCGACGCCGAGCAGTACGCGGTGACCGCCGCACTCATGGCGCGTGAGCTCGGATTCCCGGCACGGGTCGTTTTCGGCCTGGTGGCACCAGAGAAGGCCTCGTTGGCCGGACCGGTGACATTGACCGGTTCGGACATCTCGGCGTGGATCGAGGTGCAGACCAAACAGGACGGCTGGGTGACGATCGATCCGAATCCTCCGGTGCGCCCGATCCCGCCACAGCGTCCTCAGGCTCCGACCCAGATCAGCCGGCCCCAGACCGACGTGCAGCCGCAGACGGACAACCCGCCCGCGCAGAATTCGCAGGCGCCGAAGTCGCATGTGGACAATCCGAAGACGAATCCGCTGGGTCCGTTCCTTGCCATCCTGTTTGCAGTTCTGAAGATCGGTGGCTGGGTACTTCTGGCCCTGGCGGTCGTTTGCGCTCCCTTCCTCGCCATCGTCGGCGCGAAATGGCGCAGACGAGCGATTCGGCGCTCGTCGCCGACCGCGCTCGGCAAAGTCGCAGGCGGATGGCGGGAGTACACCGATATCGCTCTGGATCACGGTTACGATCCAGGCCAGGCGGCGACGCGCCGAGAATTCGCGAGCACCATCGGAGGCGAGCATTCGCTCGCGCTCGCGGTCTTCGCCGATCGCGCCGTCTTCGGGGATGGCCAACCGAGCGGAGAGGATGCGGATGAAGTCTGGCGCGCGGTCGCCGATCTCCGGAAGGAACTCGACGCCGACCGCTCCCGCTGGGCCAGGTTCAGGGCTCGCATCTCGCTGCGCTCGCTCGGGGGATACCGTAGTAAGACGCCGCGACGAAAGGGAGAATGAGTTTGCATTGCCGAGTGTGCGGGGCTCCATTGCGCGAGGACGCCCTTTTCTGTGGCGAATGCGGCAGTTCCGTCACGGCGACTCTTCTGCGTCGAGCCGATGTGGTGGATGACCGGTCGAGTGACACGACGCTGGTGGAACCACTGCCGCGCCCGGCACGCGCCGGGACTTGGTCCGGGTCTGACTTTGAAGGGGCGCGGCCGGCGGTGGAGACCGGTTCGGGAGCCGACGTCGTCCCCTGGTGGTTGGACGATGCGCCCCGGAATGAGGCACCGGGGAGTGATGCAGCGGGGAATGATGCACTCGAGAACGGGGACGACGTATTCGAAGATGGTAACGACGCATCCGAGAGCGGCAACGCCGCACCGGACAATGGGGACCGTGCGCCGGACCACCGCGGAGGTGATGTCGAGGTCACGGATGAAGACGCCGAATCGTCATCGCCGCCTGTTCCGAACGGATCCACTGTGTCATTCGTCGTCGCGTTCAGTTCAGGTGGGATCGAGACCATCGCCGGTCCGGTGCTGCTCGGCCGACGTCCCGCGGAGCAGCCCGGCGAGACGGGCTTCCGACTGGTCGCGATAGCGGATCCGGGGCGCTCGGTGTCGAAGACCCATCTGGAATTCGGGATCGAGGGCGAGAACCTCTGGGTCTGCGACCGGTTTTCCGCGAACGGAACCGTGCTCCGGCCGCCGGGAGGGCGGGCTCGGCTGTGCGAGCCGGGCCGGCGCTACCGGGTCGGTCATGGAACTCGTATCGAGATCGGCGAACAATACATCGACGTGGGCTGAACGAAGCCGTCCACTCGCTCTCCACACGCCACGGTCACGGCCGTACGTGCACGGTCTGTGGAGGATCGGGACCCGCCCGTCACCGAGCGGCTTGACTGGTCGGATGACATGGACGGAGATGAGCCCAGTAGCCGGCGAAAGGCACGGCGCGCCACCGTCGATCGAGCTGCCTGCTGAGAACGATCGCCGCCGTCCGACCTGGCGATGGGTGGCCGGCGGCACTTTGCTGTCGCTGGGACTACTGGCCGCTGCGATGGCCGGATCGGGTACCACGCGATCGGTCCTTGCGCTCAGCGGATTCGCCTTCACGTTCGGCTGGGTTCTGCACTGGGTCCGGGAGAGGTCCCGATTCCGTGCGGGGGAGCGATCTTGGCACCTGGCGGCAGCCACTTTCGTGGAAGAAGTGGGCGCCCTGCATGCCGCCGAGCGGGCGCTGCGGGTTGCAGAGCATCCGCTCGCAGCATCCATCGTGTCGGGTCGAGCCGAGTCGATCGCGCCCGCAACGACGGAACGGATCGTGATCGCGCTCGGCGTCGGCCAGGTGCGCAGCCGAATCCGGGTCACCGGCGCGTCCGGGAGCCCGCGACAGCAGGAGCTGCGACGCCGGGCCGAACTCGTTCCAGACGCAGCGCGTGGCATCGAGATCAGGGGACCGCTCGGAATCGCCGGCGCGCCGCTCTTGGTCCTCGCCGTTGCGCGCGGCTACCTGATTCAGCTCGCGCGTCTCGGCGTCGGCGCGACTCTCGTGGATGCCGGCGCGCAGGGCCCGGATGCGGCGGCAGCCGGCACCGAACAACCATCCTGGCGCGGTGATGGCGTGAGGATCCACCTCGCCGCCAACATGGCGGAGCTTCCTGCGGAATGCCGGAACGTCATCGAAGTGCGGGATCCGTGGTACGCGCGACTCATCTCGAAATTCGATGACCTGCAGATGCTGACGGAACCGGATGTACCGACGCGACCGACCGAGAGTCCCGGATCGGAACTTCAGCCGGAGCTCATCAGCACGCCGGTTCTGCGCCAGGCACTCGAAAGCATTCGGACGCGAGAGAACCAGCACCGGCTTCGGCATCAGTGGACCAGCGGGCTCGACGAAGTGGAGAGGACGGTCATCCGTCCGCGCCATCGGGCTTTCCAAGATGGCGGGGGAGGCCGGCGAGACCGATGATGGCAGACGAGCGAGCTGCCGCTACCTCTCCCCGGTCCGGAGCGCTCGTCCGGCCCATCGCGCTCGGCCCGCCGAGGCGATTCCGTTCACGCAGCGAGCGCCGCCTCGAGATCGATGGCCTTGATTCCGACGCTCGTACCGACGGCCGAATTCGTCAGAGAACCGGCGAAAGTGTTCAGCCCGAGCGCTAGAGCAGGAGATCGGCGCAACGCCTCGTGCCAGCCAAGATTCGCGATCGATCGGATATACGGGAGGGTCGCATTCGTCAACGCGTACGTCGACGTGTGAGGAACCGCTCCAGGCATGTTACCGACGCAATAGAAGAGTGACTGATGCACGGTGAACGTCGGATTCGTGTGCGTGGTCGGGTGAGAGTCGGCGAAACAGCCGCCCTGGTCAACCGCGATGTCCACCAGCACGCTTCCCGGTTTCATCCGTGACACCAACTCGTTGCTGATCAGCTTCGGCGCCTTCGCGCCAGGAACGAGCACAGCGCCGATCACCAGATCGGACTCGATCGCTGCCTTCTCGATCTCGAAACTGTTGGACGCGATCGTCTTGACCCGCCCCGCGTAGATTTCGTCGATCTCGCGAAGCCTGCCGATGTTCGTGTCCAGAACCGTCACCTCCGCGCCGAGACCGACAGCGACGCTGATCGCGTTGGTGCCCGCTACACCACCGCCGAGGACCATGACCCGCGCAGGGTGCGTTCCCGGCACACCGGGAACCAGCAGGCCCGGACCACCGTTCGGCTTCAGCATCGTGTTGGCGCCGAGGATCGGGGCCAGCCGTCCTGCCACTTCGCTCATCGGAGCCAAAAGCGGAAGCGTCCCGTTCGGCAGCTGGACCGTCTCATACGCGATCGCGGTCATCCTGGCGTCCAGGAGCGCCCGCACCAGCTCGGGAGCAGCGGCCAGATGCAGGTATGTGAACAAGGCCAGGTCGTCGCGGAAGAAGCCGTACTCCGACTCGATCGGCTCCTTGACCTTCAGCAGCAGCTCGGCATGAGACCACGCGGTTGCTGCGTCCGGGACGATCTTCGCGCCAGCCGCCGCGTACGCCTCATCGGGGATCGAGGACCCTTCACCCGCGCCCGTCTCCACGATCACCTCGTGTCCCTGGCCGACCAGGTCGTGTGCGCCCGAAGGGGTCATCGCCACCCGGAACTCGTTGTCCTTGACTTCGCGCGGTACCGCGATCCTCATCTTGCTCCCTCATCTGCGTCCGCCGTACCCGGCAAGGATCGCCTGAATCGTCAGTGTGGGCGTCCTCGAACGCCCGAGATTCAGCGTAGTCGGTCGAATGATCGATATCGAGCGCGATTTTGCCGAATCCGCACCTCAGGGAGTCCGAATCCGCGGAATCCGTGGACAAACGGTCAAACGGATGCGGATGTCGTCGTCAACTCGGAAATTCTGCCCGAATCTGACCGACGGGACGTCCGCCACCGGTCACCGAAGTCCGAAGGTCGAGTGCTGCGACCTTCTCCTCATCCAGAGCGCCGGCTTCCACGAGGAGTCGCAGCCCGACGATCGATGCAGCACGGCCGTCCCCATCGAGAATCTTCACTGCGACGGTGATGCCCCCGGGAGCCGTGATCACCTTGACACCCTCGGCGCCGCTCTTGGAGAACGCGCCGAGCTCTTCGATCACGACGGTGTCCGGGCGCCCCGGGCCGGCGATCGCCCATCCGTTCGCGAGCACTGCAGCGGTGAGTCGGGCAGCATTGCGGAAGAGAGCGAACGGCGATGACTCCTGAGCGGTCGTGATCTTCTGTATTCCCCGGGCGAGGCCGGTGAGCGTGACCGCGTGGACCGGGGCGCCACAGCCATCGACGCCGGTCGCACTGATCTTCTCCGCGGTCAGCCGTTCGACGATGTCGCGGATGCGCTGCTGGACCGGATGGTCCGGCTCGAGGTAGCTCTGCGTGTCCCACTCATTCTGCACGCAGGCCAGCAGCATCGCGGCGTGCTTCCCGGAGCAATTCATGAAAATCGGCGACGCAGCAGTGCGGGAACGGATGAGGGCGTCACGCGCCGTACCGTCAGCTGGCGAGTCGGCAGGGCACTGGAGCGCGTCCTCCGTCAACGACGCACGACCGAGCAGCTGGCGCACGACCGCGACATGCTCGGGCGTCCCGGTATGGCTCGCCGTGGCGAGCACCGCACTCGTGCCGGTGAGCTCGACTCCGGAACCGAGGACGCCAAGCGCCTGGAACGGCTTCAAAGCCGAGCGCGGGAAGATCGGAGCGGAGGTCGCGCCCAACGACCGAATGACCTCTCCGTCGGCACCGAGGACGACCGCCGAACCGACATGCCGTGACTCGATGAAGCCGCTTCGTTCGACGACCGCGAGCTGGACGGCTTCCTCGGCGGCGAAAGTCGCCTTGGAGCTCACAGGAGCGAGAGGGTTTCGTCGAGGACACTCATGGCGTCGGCGATGAGCTCATCGGTGACGGCCAGGCTCGGCAGGAAACGCAGGACGTTGTTGTAGGTCCCCGCAGTGAGCAAGAGCAGGCCGCGTTGTGCGGTCAGCTGCGCGAGACGGGTCACGGCCTCGGCGTTGGGAACCTTCGTGGTCTGCGCTGTGCCCGGCTGGACGAGTTCGATCGCGATCATCGCGCCGATTCCACGAACGTCGCCGATGATGTCGTACTTCTCCTGAAGACCGGCCAGGTGGCGCGAAAGCGTGTCGCCGATCCTGGTCGCCTCGGCCAGGAGACCGTTCTTCTCGATCGTCTCGAACACCGCGATCGCGGCAGCGGCAGCGACCGGATTGCCGCCGAAGGTGCCACCGAGGCCGCCGGCCTGTGCCGCGTCCATGATCTCCGCGCGTCCCGTGACGGCTGCCAGCGGCAAGCCACCGGCAATGCCTTTGGCGCTCAGCACCAGGTCCGGCACCAGGCCGAAGTGCTCGCTCGCGTAGTACGCGCCCGTCCTGGCCATTCCGCACTGGATCTCGTCGGCGATGAAGACCACGCCGTTGGCGGTGCACCACTCTTGCAGCGCGGGAAGGTATCCGGAGGCGGGCACCATGAACCCGCCCTCTCCCTGGATCGGCTCGACGACCAGGCAGGCGAGATCGGAGGCGCCGACGATCTTCTCCAGATAGGAGATGGTGCGACGGGCTGCCTCGTCCCCGCTGAGTCCGTCGTGGTACGGGTACGAGCTGGGCGCGTGGTAAACGTCTCCCGGGAACGGCCCGAAACCGGACCCGTACGGCATGGCCTTGAAATTCATGGCCATGGTCAGGTTCGTACGCCCGTGGTAGGCATGATCGAGAACCGCGATACCGCGTCTTCCCGTGTATTTTCGGGCTATCTTCACGCCGTTCTCGACGGCCTCGGCGCCGGAGTTGACCAGGACAGTCTTCTTCGAGTGGTCGCCCGGTGTGTGCTGCGCGAGAAGCTCCGCCACGCGCACGTACCCCTCGTAGGGGGTGATCGTGAAAAGAGTATGGATGACGTCGTGGAGTTGCTCGGCAGCCGCGGCAACGACCCCGTCCTCGGTGTGTCCAACGGTGGTGACGCCGATCCCCGCGCCGAAGTCCAGGAACTGGTTCCCATCGACGTCGACGAGGAACGGGCCGTGCGCGTGATCGATGTAGACGGGTAGCGCCGAAGAAACCCCCGTCGGGACGACGGCGAGCCGACGCTCATGGATCGCCCGGGATCGCGGCCCGGGGATCTCGGTTACGACACGACGCTCCGTCGGTCGGGGAGGGGTGTCGGTGACGTCGGTCGCTGAGGCAGGGAGCGTATCGGTCATAATGTGCCCAGCATAACTCGGGGTCGGGCCCGGTGTGTGGAGTGTCCTGGACTCGATCGGGGTACGGTGATGTGGTGACTTTGACACACCGCTACGCCGTACACACCGAGTGGACCGGCAACCTCGGCACGGGCACGAGCGGATACCGAGCCTACAGCCGCAACAACACCATGACGATCGACGGGAAGCCCGGGATCGATGGATCTGCGGATCGGGCGTTCTACGGCGATGCCGACCGCTGGAATCCCGAAGATTTCCTGGTCGCCTCCCTCAGCGAATGTCACATGCTCAGCTTCCTGCACGCGGCGACCGTCAACCGAGTCGTCGTCCTCGGCTACACGGACGACGCGACGGGAGTGATGGAGCAGACCGAGGACGGGGGAGGTCACTTCGTGAGCGTGACGCTGCGTCCGCGGGTCATGGTCGCCGAAGCCGGCATGGTCGACCTCGCGAATTCGCTTCACGCCGAGGCGGCCCGCAAATGCTTCATCGCCGCGTCTGTGAATTTCCCGGTGGAACACGAGCCGGTGGCATTCGTCCTGGCCTGAGCGTCGGCGAAGTGCTCGGAACGCTCGATCGGTGCGGTCCGGGGACTACAGTCGCTCGCGACGCAGCACGGCGCGTTTGACGCGCTCGACAGTGTTCGAGGGCGGGACCTCGTTGTAGCAGTTGGCTTCTTCCTGATGGCTGAGCCGGACGATCGCGTTCATGACCTGATCCGTCGCCTGGCGGCGCGAACGAGACGAATCGGAGTGCCCGGAACCGCAGAGATCGATCGGCTCGCCGAATTCCACCGTGACCCGGTGCAGCCGAGGTATCCGGGTGCCGACCGGCTGCAGCTTGTCGGTTCCGATGAGCCCGACGGGGACGACCGGCGCGCCGGTGTTGAAGGCCAGCCATGCCACACCGGTACGGCCACGATAGAGACGGCCGTCCAGAGACCGGGTCCCCTCCGGGTAGACCGCGAACGCACTGCCCTCCTCGAGGATGTGTTTGCTCTGGTCGAGCGCGTCGAGGGCTGCTTGTCCTGCGCCGCGCTCCACTCCGATCGCCCCGATCGCCCCGAAGAAGGCGCGGGAGATCCACCCCTTGAGACCGGGCTGGGTGAAATAGTACGATTTCGCGAGAAACCGGACCTGGCGCGGAGCGACCAACGGGATCACGATGCTGTCGATGAATGAAAGATGGTTGCTCGCGAGAATGACCGGTCCGGTCTTCGGGATGTTCGACCTTCCGATGATGCGGGGCCGGTAGATCAGGCGGAACAGTGGGACGAGCAGGATCCGTCCGAGGACATAGAGAGCACTCCGTTTCGGCGCGACGTCGTCTTCGACATCAGTGGTCTGTGCCATCCAACGAGACTAATCCGTTCCGTATGCCGTTGCGGGAATGAGATCGAACGGATTTCCGGCCGCACAATCCCGGCCACCCACGAAATTCAGACATGCCGGCGCCCAGCCACCGAACGTCACCGTCAGCGGATCTCCGAACCAGTGCCGATAGAGGCGCGAGAAGTTCAGGTTCCCGTAGGACGAGCAGGAGCCTGCTGGCCCGTCGGGGTGGGCGATCGTCTGGGCGTCCGGCTGGTACGGGGTGTAGTTGTACAGGTTCGCGGTCGCCTGATTGCGGATGTCGATCTCGCGCGATCCACAAGCCGTGCTCGGATTGTATGCGACGGTCACGTGGCCGATCCGATACCGCCATTCGTGCGGGTGGAGCGTGTACTCGCGGAATTGCCAGGCTGCGGCATACACCTGGTTGAAGAACCCGTAGTAGCGCGCGTTGCACGGGGCGGTGTCCGGGCACGCGTAACCGGTCGCCTTCTGATATCCGGATGCGCTCGGGTGCGTGAGGAGGGACTGTTCCTTCTGCACCAGGACGAGCAGGACCTCCGGGTTGACCTTGCAGGTCTGCGCGACCCGCCAGACGATGCTCGCGGCGGATTCGGAACGCCGCCCGGAATACGCGGTGCAGCGGCCGGGGGAGGCCTTGACGCTCCTCGTGCGCTCGGAATAGTCGGACAGGCACGGGGAATCGTCGCGGGGAACGCAGTCCACCGAAGCGAGGAAGTGCTGAACGCCCGAAAGGGTCATGGACTCGTAGTTGAAGAAATTGTCATCGCTGATGATCTCTCCGGCTGTGAAATCCGCCTTCGCTGCCGACTTCGGTGCGCTCGCGGAATCCGCCTGCGCGGTTGCGGGCGACATGGTCAGCGACGAACCGGCCGCCACGAGAATCGCGATCAGCGTGGCGACCGCACCGCCGAGCCTCCGGCGCGCGCCACGACGGCCCCCCTGCCGCATCCGGTGGTCCCTGCCGCTCCGCTTGTTCAGGACAGCTCGGTGAGTGCTTGCTCGATCACGTCCGCAGCATCGTCGATCAGCTCGTCGCTGATCACGACGGACGGCATGATTCGCATGACGCTGTCCCAGCTTCCGGCGTCCAGCGGGATGACACCGTTGCGGGTTGCGTGCGCGAGAACTGCCTTCAGCGCCTCGGGATTCTGCTTCTTCGAGCCGGGAACCACGAATTCGACGCCGAACATGGCACCGCGGCCGCGCACCTCTCCCACTACCGGGAACCGGTCGGGCCAGTCGCCGATCCTGGCCCGAAGAGTGCGTTCCACGCGTGCGGCTTCGTTCAGGAGCCCTTCATCCTCGATCACGTCGAATACGGCCAGCGCCGCAGCGGTGGATACCGGGTTTCCGCCGAATGTGCCACCGATCCCACCCGGCTGCACCGCATCCATGATTTCGGCGCGGCCCGTGACCGCGGCGAGCGGGAGACCGCCTGCGATGCCTTTCGCCGTCGTCACCAGATCTGGAACGACCCGGTCGTGGTCGATGGCGTACCAGGCACCGGTCCGCGCAATTCCGGACTGGATCTCGTCAGCGACGAACACTATGCCGTTCTCCGCGCAGAACTCCGCAAGGCGTGCGAGGAAGCCCTCCGCGGGGATGATGATCCCTCCGTCGCCCTGGATCGGTTCGATGAACAGCGCGGCCAGTTCCGTCGCACCGATGTGGGTGACGATGTAGTCGATCGCGCGCTCGGCGGCTTCCGCACCGGACATTCCCTCAGGATCGCGGAACGGGTAGCTCATCGGCAGGCTGTAGATCTCGCCGGGGAACGGTCCCATCCCAGCGCGTTCCGGCCACGGGCGGTAGGTCATCGCCATGGTCAGGTTGGTACGCCCGTGGAAAGCATGGTCGAACGTCGCGATGGCCCGCCGACCGGTGTAGCGGCGCGCGATCTTGACCGCATTCTCGACCGCTTCTGCACCTGTGTTGACGAGTATGGTGCGCTTCTCGAAGTCTCCCGGCGTGATCTCCGCGAGCTTCTCCGCGACCCTGACGTAGTTCTCGTACGGGGTCACCGTGAACAGCGTGTGGGTCAGATTCGATGCCTGCGCCGCTGCTGCCGCTGCGACCTTCGGATGGGCATGGCCGATTGTCGTGACGCCGATTCCGCAGCCCAAATCGATCAGGTGGTTCCCGTCGACGTCCACCAGGATCGCGCCGGACCCCGACTCCATGTAGATGTTCGCGAGCGTGCCCGCACCCCTGCTCACGGTGGCGACTCGGCGTTCCTGCAGAGCCAGGGAACGGGGCCCGGGGAGCTCCGTGACGAGCTTGCGCGCCTGCGGGACGGAGAATTCGCGTGTCATACCGACCATCGTAGGTGGCGCAGCGGAGGGGTTCGTGAATCGGACCGCGCGGGGCGGGTCAGCGTGCCTGCTCGGCCAACAGTCAGCTTGGACAAAGAATCGTAGGGCAGACTATGCCTTTGTTTTATGTCGTTTGTCCGGCAACCCGCATCCCCCTTCCGAAAGTGAACTCGTGCGCAAGTCTGTTCCGTTCCTCGTTGCGGCCACCGCCGCAGCGGCTCTCATCCTCTCGGGATGCTCGTCGTCATCCGCCCCCGTCGGCTCAGGCCCGAGCCTCGCGAATGGCTCCTCGTCCTCGTGCACAGCGACTCCGTCCGGCTCGACCTCGGACTCTGTCAAGGTGAGCGGCGCCTACCGCGCCGCGCCGACGGTGAAATTCACCTCCCCGCTGAAGGCGACGTCGACCCAGCGCACGGTCGCGATCCACGGCAAGGGGAAGGTCGTCACCTCGGGTGACACTGTCAACATCGGCCTTGCGGTCTATGACGGGACAACGGGCAAAGAGGTGTCCGAGAGCGGTTTCGGGACGAGCGCTGACGAGACGCTTCCGATGCCCATAACGAACGAGACGCTTCCGGGCCTCGTGGACGCGATCAAATGTCTCCCGGTCGGTTCGCGCTCGGTGACCACGGCAACGGTCAAGACGGCGTGGGGTGCGGGCGATCCGACTCAGCTCGGGCTCAAGAAGACCGACTCGGTGGTGTTCGTCGTCGATGTCGTCGGCATCCTGCCCGATCGCGCGACTGGGGCTCCCCAGAAACCGCAGCCCGGCTTCCCGACGGTGAAGCTCGCGAAGTCCGGCAAGCCCACCGTGACGATTCCGAAGGGGCAGCAGCCGCCGACCACGACGCAGATCGAGGTTCTGAAGAAGGGCGCCGGCGCGACAGTCGCCACCGGTGACACCGTGACCGTGCAATACCAGGGCGTGATCTGGCGCACCGGAAAGGTGTTCGACCAGAGTTGGGGCGGATCGGTCACTTCCTTCGCGACGACCGATGTCGTCAAGGGCTTCTCCGACGCGCTCGTGGGTCATACGGTCGGCTCTCAGGTGCTCGCTGTCGTCCCACCCGCTGACGGCTACGGCTCGGCGGGCGTCTCGCAGGCCGGAATCAAGGCGACGGACACGCTCGTCTTCGTGGTCGACATCCTGAAGACCCAGAAGGGCACCACCTGATTCGCTTGCGTGACGGGCCGCCGCGCTGGTGACGGCTGCCAAAGCGCGCAGCGCTGGGTCGCGCACGTAGCATGGGTCGGGTGCGCAGAATCCTGATCCTCGGCTCGACCGGCTCCATCGGCGTTCAAGCGCTGGAGGTGATCGCCGCCAATCCTGATCTGTTCGAGGTCGCCGGGCTGGTGGCAGGTCGCAACCGGGACAAACTCGCCGAACAGGCGGCCGCGTTCGGTGTCGAGCACACCGGCATCGGCGTCGCCGAAGCGGAGCAGCTCGTGCGATCCGTGGATGCGGACATCGTGCTCAACGGGATAACCGGATCGGTGGGGCTCGGCCCGACCCTCGCGACGCTCGAGAGCGGGCGGACACTCGCCCTTGCCAACAAGGAATCGCTGATCGTCGGCGGTGACCTGGTCAAGCGCCTGGCAGCGCGCGGACAGATAGTCCCGGTCGATTCCGAGCACTCGGCGATCGCTCAGGCGCTTCGCTCTGGCGCGGAGTCCGAGGTGCGGCGGCTGGTCGTCACCGCCTCAGGCGGCCCGTTCCGGGGCAGGAAGCGTGAAGACCTTGCGGACGTCACGCCCGCCCAGGCGCTCGCCCACCCCACGTGGAACATGGGCCTGGTCGTCACGACCAATTCGGCCACCCTCGTCAACAAGGGGCTCGAGGTGATCGAGGCTCATCTGCTGTTCGATGTGCCGTACGAGCGGATCGACGTCGTCGTCCACCCTCAGTCCATCGTCCACTCGATGGTCGAATTCGTCGATGGATCGACGATCGCCCAGGCGTCGCCGCCGGACATGCGGCTTCCCATCTCGCTCGCCCTCGGCTGGCCGGACCGGGTGCCCGGTGTCGGCGTCCCGATCGACTGGCAGAACGCACAATCCTGGACTTTCGAACCGCTCGACCGCGACGTGTTTCCTTCCGTCGAGCTGGCCAAACGGGTCGGAGTGGCCGGAGGCACGTATCCCGCCGTGTTCAATGCGGCGAATGAACAGGCGGTCCAGGCGTTTCACGACGGGCGCCTCGGCTACCTCGGAATCGTCGAGACGATCGAGGCCGTCGTCGATGCGCATGCCGCGCTGTTCGGCGACGCGGTCACCCTCGACGCGCTCGCGGACGCCGAGGGCTGGGCGCGCGCGGCGGCGGACCACCTCATCGCGACGCACTCCGGCTGAGCACTGCTGCTGAGCACTCCGGCTGAGCGCTGCTGCTCTCGCTTCGAAGGCAGCATCGTGCTCAGTTTCCCGCTGCGCAAGCGGCGCGTGGGTCATGTCATGTCCGCAGGGAACGTTCGGCATGTTCAAAGCGAGCGACGATAAAGTGACGCCGTGGAAGTGCTGCTCTTCATCCTCGGGATCGTGATCATCGCGGTCGGCATCATCGTGTCGATCGGCCTGCACGAAGTCGGCCACCTCGTCCCGGCGAAGCTGTTCGGCGTGCGCGTCTCCCAGTACATGGTCGGCTTCGGCAAGACCCTCTTCTCGGTGAAGAAGGGTGAGACGGAATACGGTCTGAAGGCATTCCCGCTCGGGGGCTACATCTCGATGAACGGGATGTTCCCGCCATCCAAGAACCCGCAGGCGGAAACCGGAGTGCGAGCCGGATTCTTC
>FSWU01000013.1_pt1 | contig 54586 bp, 54 predicted proteins | sample 1638061 | NCBI WGS metagenome assembly FSWU01 (sample SAMEA3914788, study PRJEB12502) | metagenome | biome: forest; material: soil | place: Canada | collected 2011-07-03 | depth 0.1 m
ATCCACAACCGGCCCAATATCCACGTCAACTTCAGTATCCACATCAACTTCAGCATCCACATCAACATTGCGCACCATCGACAGAAAGCACCGTAGCTATGTCCATTGAAAACATCCTGATCAACGTTGCGGACGTGCAGCGCTCCGTCGACTTCTACACGTCGTTCCTCGGCGCGCAGGTGGTGGGCGACGTGACCGGCGAGCGAGCTGAACTCGATCTCGTCACGGCGACCATCCGGCTCGTGCGGGCGACCGGCACCGTGCCGTCCACCTGGATCGGGGACGACCTTCAGCGCGGGTTCCGCCACATCGGATTCAAGGTGGCCGAAGTGGATCCTCTCGTGGAGGTGCTGGATGAGGCAGGTGTCTCGTTTCATCTGCGCCCGATCGACGCCGAAGGCGGCGTCCGCATCACCTTCTTCTTCGATCCGGACGGAACGCTTCTCGAACTCGTCTCGGGCGACATCCAGTACCACGACATCGCGGACGAGGCGGGCGTCGCGAAGGAGCGTGCGCTCGGGATTCCCGACCGGCCCCGCTTCGACCATGTCGCGGTGACCAGCGCGAGCCTTCAGTCCGCCGAGGAGTTCTACGCGCCATTCGGTTTCGGTCGCATCGGGTCCATTCATCAGCCGCAGGATCCACGCGGCTTCGAGATCGATTACCTCAAAGGCGGCGACACCGTCCTCGAGGTGTTCACTTTCGGCGACCCGGAGACGTTTCGACAGCCACAGCTGGATGCGCTGGGGTTCGTCTGCGTCGACCTCTCTCCCGAGTCGGGAGCGGGATCCGGAACGGCCCCGTTGGGCACGGCATCCGACGGGCGGGCCGTGTATTCCGACGCCGACGGTCTGCTGTACTCGATCTCACGATGACCGGCACCGAATTCATCGAGGGTCCGTCCTGGATCCGTCCGCTCGGCGGCACCGGTCTGTCGGTCTCTGCAGTGATCGCCGGCGGTGCTCCGCTCGGGAGCATGCCCGAAGCGTTCGGCTATGAGGTACCGGAGGATGCCGCAATCGACCTGGTGGAGTCGATACTGACCAGTCCGATCCGGGCCATCGATACGTCGAACGGATATTCCAGCGGCCGGAGCGAAGAGCGGATCGGAATGGCGATCGCGCGCGCCGGCGGCCTCCCGCCGGACTTCCTGGTCGCGACGAAGGTCGATGCCGATGGCGCCGACTACTCGGGTGAGCGCGTGCGCGCATCCGTACGGGAGAGCAAGCGCAGACTCGGCCTCGACCACCTTCCGCTGGTGTACCTGCACGATCCCGAGTTCCACGACTTCGAGGCGCTTTCGGCCTCCGGCGGCGCGGTCGAGACCCTCGTTCGGCTCGTCGAGGAGGGTGAGATCGGCCACATCGGGGTGGCAGGAGGCGACGTTCATAAAATCGCTCCGTACGTCGACCTGGGCGTGTTCGAGGTCCTCCTCACGCACAACCGGTGGACGATCGTGGACCGCAGCGCCACCGACCTGATCGGGCGGGCGGTCGCGGGCGGCATGGCGGTGGTCAATGCGGCGATCTACGGCGGCGGGATCTTGGCCGATCCGACCGGAGGGAACACTCGCTACGGATATCGCGAAGCGACGCCAGACACGCTTGCCGCGATCCGTTCCATGACGGAGCTGGCACGCGAGTTCGGCACCGATTTGCCCACCGTCGCCCTCCAGGCATCCCTCCGGGATCCGAAGATCAGCTCGACGGTGGTCGGGTTCTCGAAGCCGAGCCGGGTGGAGAGCATCGCCCACGCCGCGTCCCGACAGTTGCCTCCCGAGTTCTGGGACACGCTCGAAACCCTCGTCCCGACTCAGGAGAACTGGCTCGACTTCCAATCCGCACCTCGAGAATGACCCCGAATGACCCCGAATGACCCCCGAAGTTCCCCGAACGACTCCCGAATGACCACTGAGAATGCCCCCGAGATAGCACCACAGAAAGCTGAGTGACCGAATGACTGTCCGACTCTCACAATTCCCTAGCGACTTCGTCTGGGGGACTGCTACCGCGTCCTATCAGATCGAAGGAGCGACGAAGGAGGACGGTCGCGGCCCGAGCATCTGGGACACCTTCGCCTTGACCCCCGGCGCGATCGTCGACGGTACCACTGGCGACGTGGCCTGCGATCATTACCACCGGTACGACGAGGACGTGAAGCTGATGGCGGACCTGGGCGTCAACGCGTACCGGTTCTCGATCGCGTGGCCGCGGATCCAGGCGACCGGGTCCGGGCTGGCCAACCCGCTCGGCCTCGACTTCTACCGGCGTCTGGCCGAGTCGCTTCTCGAGAGCGGGGTGACACCGTACGCCACGCTCTACCACTGGGATCTGCCACAGTCACTCGAAGATGGGGGAGGCTGGCTGAATCGGGACACCGCATACCGTTTCGCAGACTACGCCGGAATCGCAGCCGAGGCGCTGGGTGACGTCATCACCAACTGGATCACGCTCAACGAGCCCTGGTGCTCCTCGTTCCTCGGTTACGCGTCTGGCATCCACGCGCCGGGAAAGAGGGTCGGCTCCCAGGCCGCGCACGCAGCGCACCACCTGCTGCTCGGCCACGGACTGGCGACGCAGAACGTGCGCGCGGCCCGGCCGGATGCCACGGTCGGCGTCACGCTGAACCTGTACTCGGTGCGCCCCGCGACCGAAGACGCCGCCGACCGGGACGCCGCCCGCCGGATCGACGGCCTGCAGAACCGGCTCTTCCTCGATCCCCTGCTGCTCGGCGAATATCCGGCGGATGTGCTCGACGACCTGGGCGAGACGGAGTGGTTCGCGGAGAACCCGGCTACCGACGCCGCGACCATCGCAACCCCGATCGATTTCCTCGGTGTCAACTACTACAGCAGGCACACCGTCGCGGCTGATCCGGCCGGCGCGCAGACGGCTCGCACGTCCGATGCTTCAGGGATCGAGTCGACGGCCGACGCCAGCTCGAACCCGGGCAGCGAGTCGGTCGTCTTCGTCGACACCGGCGCGCCGAAAACCGAGATGGACTGGCCGATCGTGCCGGAAGGCCTCGTGGACGTGCTCAGGCTCGTGAACGATCGCCGGCCCGGATTGACCACCTTCATCACCGAAAACGGATCCGCCTATCCGGACGTGCCGGACGCCGATGGATATGTCGACGACACCGAACGACTGGACTACCTTCAGCGGCACCTCGATGCGTGCGCGGAGGCGATCAGCGAGGGGCTGCCGCTGGCCGGATACTTCGGCTGGAGCCTGATGGACAACTTCGAGTGGGCATGGGGGTACACGCGCCGGTTCGGTCTCGCGTACGTCGATTACGAGACGCAGAAGCGTACGGTCAAGAAGAGCGGCGCCTGGTTCGCGCAACTGCTGGCTGACCGCGTTGCGAGCAAGGAGGCCTGAATGTTCTACGAGCTGAACCATTTCGGAATCGTCGTGCGCGACCTCGACGAGACGCTTCGGTTCTATGGCGAACTCTTCGGCGCGGAGGTCGTCTTCCAGAAAGTCATCGAGGCGAGCGGGACCGATGTCGTGTACGTCCAGATCGGCGGCGGGCTCATCGAGTTCCTGCACTCGCCGAACCCGGCGGTGGACGAAAAGTTCGGGATCACGCATGTCGCTTTCCTGACGAACGACTTGGACGGCGACTACGCGCGCGTCACTGCGGCCGGTGTCTCGGGACTGTCGGCACCGAAGACCGCGGGAACAGGGGTCGGTCGTCTGGCCTTCGTCGAGGGTCCTGGTGGAGCGCGGGTCGAACTGATCGAGCGCGACGTCAGGATGCGGAAGGCTCTGCCCGATCACGCGATCGTGAGGTCGTTCGAGCACTACGCACTTGTCGCGAACGATCGTGCGGGTTCCCTGACCTTCTACCGTGATGTGCTCGGGATGAAGCTGGACTCCGAGCCCAGCACCGCCGTGACGGATGCAGCCGACGGTCTGGCGCCGGATCGTCTGCGCTACGACGCCGACGTGCTCGAATTGATCGATGGGGCGCTTGCGGCGCCGGTCTTCTCCCACATCGCTCTGGGAGTCGTCGACGTCGACGAGGCGAGCGCCTTCATCGAAGCCCGCGGGACGCGTGTCGAAGCGAGGGGTACACGTACCGAATCCGGCGAGGAGAGGGCCGTCGCGCAGGCATCGGCAAAGGCAGCCGGCCGCAGCGGAGTGCTCCACGACCCCGATGGTGTCGAAATCGTCCTCGTCACGCCGTGACAGGCGGGGAAGACGGCGTGGGCAGAAGCGCAGCGATCCGTCGTTTCGCACCTGCCCAGATCTTGTGGCCCCGTTTCTTCCACCAGTCGTCGTCGTCCGAATTGCGATTGATCCGGACCTGGAAGACCCGGACGATCCCGATTGCTGCCCAGATGCCGCCGAAGACCACCGAATCGTTCAGCACGTCGATGAGTGCCAGGGCGAAGCATTGGATGATCACGAACCAGGCGAGGGTGACGTAGTAGCTTCGCCACACATACCGCTGCCGTGTGCCCTTCACATACCGGCGGCTGGTCACGAGGGCATAGCTCTCTCCGAAGCTCGAGACGATGGTCGTCAGGAGCAGCACGGACTCGAGTGCCGTCATGATTCAACTATGCGCGCATTCACTGGTCGATTCCTGCATTTTTTACGGAGAACGAACGCCGGCCGTATTCGATCCGCACAGCCGGACCACGTCGGCGCCCAGGCCGCTCGATGCAACTAGGCTCGGCCCATGCCTACACCGGATTTCATTCTCGAACTGCGGGAGAAGATCGGTCACGACCCGCTCTGGTTGACCGGGGTCACAGCGGTTGTCCTGCGTGACCCGATCGAGGCCGGACGGCCGCTGCGCAAGGAAGTTCTCCTGGTGCGTCGCGCCGACAACGATGCGTGGACGCCGGTGACCGGGATCATCGACCCGGGTGAGCAGCCTGCGGCGGCGGCCGAGCGGGAAGTGCTCGAGGAGGCGGATATCGTTGCGCGTGCCGAACGGCTCGTGTGGGTGCACCCGACCAAGCCGGTCGTCTACGCGAACGGCGACCGGTCACAGTTCATCGACATCGTCTTCCGGTGCAGCTGGATTTCGGGCGATCCCTTTCCGGCCGACGGCGAGAACACCGAGGCGATGTGGTGCGCGATCGATGAACTCCCGGCAAGCATGAGCGCCGACATGCGCGAGCGCATCGCAGAGGCCGCTTCCTCGCGCGCCGGAGCCCGGTTCGAGCTTTGAGGCCGGTCGGGCGTGGAGCCGAGATCAGCCCAAGCAGACGATGCGCTTGATACCCGCGTAGGACTCGGGATTGCCGGCGACGGGCTCGGCGAACACCTGCGACACGCCGTTCCGCAGCGTGATGCCGCCGGTCGAACTGGTCCGGCTCCAGCCAGACGCGTTCTTCTGGTCGCTGAAGCCGATGGTGACGACTGCGCGCGAGCAGTTGACCGCCGGCGTGAGCGTCCATGACCAGCATTGGTGGTCGCCCGTCCAGGTGGGGCAATGCGTTCTGACATCGATCTCGACCCCGCCGGTCACATCGTGCCCGTGCGCCCCGGCACCGGACGCGCTGTAGGTGGCGACGGCGACTGTCGAGGAGCCCGCGACGACCAGGGCGAAGGCCACGACAGCCGAGGCGATCCAGATCGCGCGCCGTCGCCGGCCGGGCTCGCTCGCCGGCACGACATCGGGCACCGGATTTCGATTCGCCGGTCGCGCGTACGGAGTCCATCCGACCCCGTCCCAGTAGAGCTCTTCGTTCGCATTCATCGGGTGCGGGTACCAACCGGGAGGTGCAGTAGTCACATCACGACTTTCCCATATCGGCCGTCACGTCGCCGCTTGAGTTCGACGACCCGCCGTGCCGCATCGTTCACGAGAGCATCGAAGGCGGGGTCGGTCTGCGCCTTGGAGACGACCGCGGCGACCATGGCGGCGGCATCCGAGGGTTCGGCCGAGACGAGCACGATGTCGACGCCGGCCTGGATCGCCATGATCGCGCGGTCGGCGGGCGACCACTGACGCACCTGGGCGGCGGCGGACAGATCGTCGGTCATGATGACGCCGTCGAAGCCGAGCTTGTCGCGGAGGAGCCCGCCGACGACGGCCGGCGAGAAGACCGCCGGAGCACTCGGATCGATCTGCGAGTACACAGCGGACGAGACCATCACACACGATGCGCCGCCGTCGATTTCATTCTTATAGACCCCGACGCTCGCGGAGTCGGCCGTGGTCACGGAGTCGGTCACGCCAGCCGACGTATCCGTGTTCTGCGTGACGAAGCCGAGGCCGGGAAAATGCTTGACGACCGTCGTCACTCCCGCGGAGACCATTCCCGCGCGGAATGCGGTCACGTGCTGTTCGATCGTCGTCGGATCGTAGCCGTACTCGCGGTCGAAGCCTCCGATCGGGGGGTTGTGTGCCGCGGCGGCGGCCGAGGGGACCAGATCGGCGACCGGGGCCAAGTCCATGTTCACCCCGGCCGCTCTCAGTTCGCCGCCCCACGTCGCCGCGTCGGCGGTGAGCGTGCCGACCGGCATCGTGCCCTGAACCAGTGCCGACGGGATCGCCGAGAAGCCGGGTCCGTTGAGAACCTGCACCTCGCCGCCCTCCTGATCGGTCGCGACAAGCAACGGGACATTGCCGGTGGATGCCGGACCGACCAGGGAGGTGAAGCTCGAAACGACCGCTGCTGTCGCCGCAGTGCCGGTGTGGGATCGACCTGACAGGAAGATGCCGCCCACGTGAAGATCCGTTACGGCGGAGAGCGTTGCCGGCTCTGCCGCGGTGGCCGCTGTGCCGACCATGAAGAGCTGGCCCACCCTCTGCTGCAGTGACAGGCCCGCGATCGGATCCTGCTCCGAGGGCGCGTTCGGTGCTGCTTTCGGCGCCGTCTTCGGTTGCGCCGAATGCGTTGGTGAGGCCGATGCGGTCTTCGAAGTGAACGGTCCGGCCAGCCAGGGCGAGGTCGAGCATCCTGCCGTCAGCACGACGACCGCTGCCATCATCGACACGGCGAGAATTCGCCGTCCCCGCCAGGAGGATCGCGAAAAGCCGAGGGGTTCGGTGGCTCGCACGCTTTCGATAGTAGGCGGGTCGTAGGCGGCCTGATGACGACCCGTCCGCCCCTCGTAAACAATCATGCGCTGCTATACGTTTAACGGACGGTAGTGTGCATCGCGGCAGACCTTCGGGGCGTGAGCACCTGACAAGGAGAGGTCAATGAGCGATTACGCAGTCGTCAACCCGGCAACCGGGGAAACGGTCCGAACCTATCCCACGATCACCGACGCGGAGCTCGATGCGGCGATCGCTGCGGCCTACCAGACCCACCGCGAATGGTCGCGTTCTTCCACGGTCGCGGAGCGTGCGGCTCTGATCCGCCGTGTGGGCGAGTTGCACTTCGAGCGTCGTCAGGAGCTCGCCGAGATCATCGTCCGCGAGATGGGCAAGCCGATCGAGCAGGCCCTCGCCGAGGTCGATTTTTGCAGTGAAATCTACGGGTATTACGCAGACAACGCCGAAGTCTTCATGAAGGATGAGCCGATAAAACTTCTCGCCGGAGAAGGCAGCGCATTCATTCGCCGCAGCTCGCTCGGCGTGCTCCTCGGAATCATGCCCTGGAACTTCCCGTACTACCAGGTGGCGCGTTTCGCCGGACCGAATCTGGTCATCGGGAACACGATCCTGCTGAAGCATGCTCCGCAGTGCCCCGAGTCGGCGGCCGCGATCGAGCAGATCTTCCACGATGCAGGCTTCCCGACGGGTGCATATATCAACATCTACGCAACGAACGATCAGATTGCGCGCGTCATCGCGGATCCACGCGTCCAGGGTGTCTCGCTGACCGGGTCGGAACGAGCGGGCGCCGCTGTCGCGGAGATCGCCGGTCGCAATCTCAAGAAAGTGGTGCTCGAGCTCGGGGGATCCGACCCGTTCATCCTGCTCTCCACAGATGATCTGGACGCGACAGTCGATGCCGCGGTGGCCGCGCGCCTCGACAACAGCGGACAGTCGTGCAATGCGGCGAAGCGATTCATCGTCATCGACGACCTCTACGAGCCATTCCTGGCGAAGTTCACTGAGGCGATCTCTGCCGTCGCACCCGGCGATCCCACATCCGCGGACACAGGTCTCGGGCCGTTGTCCTCCGTTGCAGCCGCCGATCGCCTCGCCGATCAGGTCGAGCGGGCGATCGACCAGGGTGCGACCCTGGTCGCCGGCGGTACCCGTGAGGGCACCTTCTATTCGAGCACGGTCCTCACCGACGTGAAGCCGGACAACGACGCCTACCGCGAAGAATTCTTCGGTCCGGTGGCGACGGTCTACCGGGCTGGATCCGAAGCCGAAGCGATCGCGCTCGCCAACGACACACCCTTCGGGCTTGGGTCGTATGTCTTCACGACCGACAGCGATCAGGCCGCGCGCGTCGCGAACGGCATCGAAGCGGGAATGGTTTTCGTCAACGTCGTCGGCGCGGACGGAGCCGAGCTTCCGTTCGGCGGCGTCAAGCGTTCCGGCTCGGGGCGCGAGCTGGGCCGTTTCGGCGCGGACGAGTTCGTGAACAAGAAGATGATCCGCATCGGCGGCTGATCTCCCTCGTCCGGTGAATCGCGACCGCTGCAACGTCACGATTCATTTCGCGTTCCATGTTCGCGATCGAACTCTGAGTTCCAACCTCACGAGTGGGGTCCGCGCGCCATCCTGACGAGTGGTGGCCCGCGCGTCATCGGGCGATTGAGTTCTGCGCGCCATGCGATTAGCATGTGGTCTGGACACAATGGTCTGACCACATGAAGGCAGTGAATTGACGGACTTCCCAACGACCAGCACCCCGACCGCGTCCGGGCCCGCCTCGAATGCGGCGACCGCGTACAACGCCGGGGGCGCTTCGGGTCGCAGTTGGCAGGCCGTCCTTGCCCACCTCGAGGCCGACCTGGTCACCGGCCGGCTCAAGCCGGGCGACCACCTTGCCCCGGAGCGCGCGCTCGCCACCGAACTGGGTGTCGGCCGTTCCAGCGTCCGCGAAGCGGTCCGGATTCTCGAAGGACTCGGCCTGGTGAGGACCCAGACCGGATCCGGTCCGAGTTCCGGCGCCATCGTCATCGCCAAGCCGCGCCAAGGCATGTCCCTGCTGATGCGTCTTCAAGTCGCCGCGACGGGCTTCCCGGTCGCGGACATCGTTCGCACCCGCCTCTTGCTGGAAACATCGGTGGCGGCCGACCTTGCCGCACGCACGGGTGCCGTGGATCTCGCCGAGGCGGTTCTCCTGCTCGATGCGATGGATGATCCGCAGTTGGCTGCCGGTGAATATCTCGCACTCGACGCCCAATTCCACCTGGCGCTCGCGGACGCCTCCGACAACCAGGTGGTCGCGGCGATGATGAGCGGCCTGCGCGATTCGATCGAAAGCTACGTGCTCGAAGGCGCGGCCGGCCTGCCGCAGTGGGCCGACACCGCCGACCGTCTGCGCGCGGAGCACCGCGGAATCGTCCAGGCGATCGCTGCGGGCGACCCCGCCGAGGCGAGCACCCGTATCCACGACCATATCTCCGGCTATTACGCCGAGAGTTTCGCCGACGGGGACCCGTCGTCGAGCCCGACCGGAAGGAGACCGTAGAGATGGTCGAAAGACGCATACCCAAAGCGAAGGATCTCGCGCCGCTGATGCGGTTCAAGAAGCCGGAGCTGAGTGCGAAGAAGCGGCGCCTGGACGCTGCGCTCACCGTGTATGACCTGCGCGATATCGCCAAGCGGCGGACGCCTCGTGCGGCGTTCGACTATACGGAGGGCGCGGCGGAGGCCGAGATCTCGCTGGCCCGCGCCCGCCAGGCCTTCGAAGACATTCAGTTCAATCCGGCGATCCTGCGGGACGTGTCTCAGGTCGACACCACTCGCGAGGTGCTCGGCGGACGCTCGGCTCTTCCGTTCGGGATCGCACCGACCGGATTCACCCGGATGATGCAGACGGAGGGCGAGGTCGCCGGGGCCGGAGCGGCCGGAGCTGCCGGTATCCCGTTCTCGCTTTCGACGATGGGGACGGCCTCGATCGAGGACGTCAAAGCGGCGAATCCGCACGGCCGGAACTGGTTCCAGCTCTACATGTGGAAGGATCGCGATCGTTCGATGGCGCTGGTCGAGCGGGCCGCGAAAGCGGGCTTCGACACCTTGCTCGTGACCGTCGATGTCCCGGTCGCGGGCGCTCGCCTGCGCGACACCCGCAACGGGATGACGATCCCGCCCACCCTGACGCCGAAGACGATCGTCAACGCCATCCCGCGCCCGGCGTGGTGGATCAACTTCCTGACGACCGAGCCGCTGGCCTTCGCGAGCCTCGACAGGTGGTCCGGCACCGTCGCCGCGCTCCTCGACTCCATGTTCGATCCGACCGTGACGTTCGAAGATCTCGCCTGGATCAAGGAGCAGTGGCCGGGCAAGCTCGTCGTCAAAGGTGTCCAGAACGTCGCGGATGCACGCAAGCTCGCGGCGATGGGGGTCGACGGAATCATCCTCTCCAACCATGGCGGCCGTCAGCTCGACCGCGCGCCGATCCCGTTCCACCTTCTGCCCGAGGTCGTCCGCGAGGTCGGCGGCGACATGGAGGTCCACCTCGACACCGGCATCATGTCGGGTGCCGACATCGTCGCCGCGATCGCGCTCGGCGCTCGTTTCACGCTCGTCGGCCGCGCGTACCTGTACGGGCTGATGGCGGGAGGACGTGAAGGCGTGGACCGCATGATCGAGATCCTGAGCGGTCAGATCACGCGCACGATGCGCTTGCTCGGCGTTGCGAGTCTCGACGAACTGAACCCGGGACACGTGACACAGCTCGCCCGGCTCACCCCCCTCGCCCGGGCGGCGGAGGGTGAAGCCGCGTCCCTGACCGTGTGAGGCAGGCCCTCTGGAGCAGATCGTCTGATGCCGGGAAGGGTATCGCGGGTCTCCCGCGTGCCCGAACCCGGGCGGGGCAAGGCACAGCACTTATTCGGGCAGCGCTTATTCAGACATTCATCGGAGGTGGTATAACATCATATGAGTCACGATGACGTATGACTTAGTGAATCCTCAACGACGAAGGAGTCTTCCATGCTCAATCCGAATGCCGCGGCCGCGCGGCCCGACGGCAGCCTCACATCCGAGGGGCCGGCCGGCTGGGGGCGTCGTAGCCATCCCGCCCTCCTCGTGGCGGTCCTCGTCGTCGGAGTGCTGTCGTACCAGCTCAACTCGAGCATGCTGACACCCGCGCTGCCGGACATGGCGAAGGCTCTTGGCGTCTCGTCCACGAACATCGGCCAGGTGTCCTCCCTGTTCTTCCTCGCCGGCGCGATCTCCGGGGTCGTGCTCAGCCGCTGGAGCGACTTCATCGGCAGGCGCCGCGCCCTGGTCATCGTGCTCATCGTCCTGGCGTTCGGCACGCTGCTCTGCATCTTCGCGCCGACGCTGCCGGTCCTGCTCATCGGGCGCGTTCTGCAGGGGGCATCGAGCGCGGCGTTCCAGCTTTCGTACGTCATCCTCAACGAGCGGATGACACCCAGGGTGTTCGGCACCGCGCTCGGGATCATCACCGCCGTGAACGGCGGAATCGGCGGAGTCGACGGCTATATCGGCGGACTGCTCGCCGAAAGCTTCGGATTCCGCTCCATCTTCGTTGTCATCTTCTTCTTCGGGCTGATCGGCTTGGTCGGCGTACTCCTCGTTGTGCCCGGCGGAAAGCCGGCCGAAGTCGTCGGAAAGATGGACTGGGCAGGCGGAGCGACCCTCTCGCTCGGTCTGATCTGCGCCACTTATTTCGTGTCCGACGGATCCGACTCTGGCTGGCTCGCGCTGCCGACCCTGCTTTTCCTGCTCGGCGCGATCGTCTTCTTCGTCGTCTTCTGGTGGATCGAGAAGAAGCGCACCACCCCGTTGATCGCCGTGCACCACCTCCGGTCCAGGCAAGTCTGGCCGGTCCTCGCGACGACCATCCTGACACTGAGCAGTATCTTCGCGGTGATCAACTTCAGCGTGGTCCTGCTCAGCCAAGGGAATGGCCCCGGATTCGGAATGTCCGCCTCGGTGTCCGCGCTCCTCTACCTGATGCCCGCGGCGCTCATCGGAGTCGCTGCGGCACCGTTCTCCGGCTGGCTCGCCGGCAAGCGCGGCTGGATCCTCATCCTGCGCACCGGCCTGTTCATCAGCCTGCTGGCGATGGCAGCGATCGCCACCTTCGCCTTCCACCAATGGATCGTGTTCGCGCTCGTCGCGGTGCTCGGGATCACCTACAACGGACTCGTGCTGACGACGAGCAACGGACTCGGAGTACTTCTTTCGCCGGCCGAAGCGCCCGCGGCACTTCCCGGCCTGAACGGCGCCGCCTTCGGGATCGGAGCGAGCCTGGGAATCGGGATCGTCGCCCCGTTCATCGGGCAGGGCACCGCCGCGGGATACACGACAGGGCTTTGGATCTCTGTCGGGATCACTTTGTGCGCCCTTGTCGCTAGCCTGTTCATCGCGCCCCGCAAGGGTCAGCGGATCTGACCGGCCGTCATGCGCACACGCTCAGCCATCTCGAGAAACAGGAAACATCGTGTCTGACCAACCCTCGCGTCCCTTCTACTTCGACTGCGACACCGGAGTCGACGACTCGCTCGCTCTCGCCTACCTCGTCGGCTCTCCGGAGATCGACCTGGTGGGGGTCGGAACGGTGAGCGGCAACGTGTCGTCGGCGCAGGCCGCCAGGAACACGCTGGACCTGCTCGAGCTCGCCGGCCGCGGCGACGTTCCGGTGGCGGTCGGGGCGGCCGACCATCTGACGCGCCCGTTCGAGGGGGGAGTGCCACAGATCCATGGCCGGAACGGTCTCGGGAACGTCGCGGTGCCCGAGGCGGCCGCCGGACCGATCGACGGGACGGCGGCGGAGCTCCTCATCGCTTTGGCACGCCAGTACCCCGGCGAGCTATCGGTCGTCGCGGTGGGTCCGCTCACCAATCTGGCGCTCGCGCTCGACCTTGAGCCGGACCTTGCCACGCTCGTCAAGGACGTGACGGTCATGGGCGGGGCGGCGCTCGCGCCCGGCAACATCACCCCGGTCGCAGAGGCGAACATCGGCAACGATCCGGAGGCCGCCGCCCGGGTGTTCGAGGCGGACTGGCCGATCACTCTCGTTCCACTCGACGTCACGATGGAGAACGTCTTCGAGGAGGAGCACCGTGCGGCGCTTCTCGCCTCGCCCGCGCCCCTTCCGAAGGCGCTCGGGCAGATCCTGGACCTCTACTTCGACTTCTACACCACCACATACGGGCGCCGGTCGTCGGCCCTGCACGATCCGCTGGCGGCCGCGATCGCTGTCGGCGGGATCATCCCTGTCAATGCTCCGCGCGTCTCGGTCGTCATCGACGCGACCGACGGACCCGGCCGAGGCCAGACGATCTGCGATCTTCGCGATCAGCGGCTCGGGCCCGTCGATCAGCCGGGCGCCCGTTGCCGCGTGGTGCTGTCCACCGATCGGCCTCTGGCGGACCACCTCGTCGAACGGATCCTCGCGCATGTCCGGACCCCCGCCGAAGCGTCGGCGACCGGATCGACAGCGCGGTGACGCCCCCTCGCATCGGTTCCAACGGTTAGCCTGAGAGCGAATCGACCGTAGCCATCGCGCCGATCCAGAAAGGCCCCGCATGTCCGCCGGTACAAGCGTCTCCTTCGCGCAGCCCATCACCGTCTCAGCGGGGCAGCCGCTCCGGGTCGCTGTATACGCACGGTTGGCGGACGCGATCCGCGGCGACGTGTTCCCTCTTGGCTCACTGTTGCCCAACGAGTCCGAATTGGGGAGCTCCCTGGGGGTGAGCCGCACAGTCGTCCGCGAGGCCCTCATGCTCCTCGAAGAGGACGGTTTGATCGTGACCAAACGCGGGGTGGGACGTTCCGTCGTGAACACCCTTCCGACGATCGGTCTCGAGCAATTCAGGCCGTTCGAAGAGGTACTCGCCACGCCCGACACAAGACTGCGCATCGTGACGCGCGAATTCGTCCGCCAGCCGACGACCGACTTCGTCAGTGGGGGACTCTCGATCGACAGCGGGGCGAACACCTGGTTCCGCGAATCCGTCGCCTTCCGCGACGACGAGCCGATCGCGATCGTGCAGGAGCACCTTCCTGCCGGGCGCTACCTCAGTGACATCAATGCGGGTGTCGCTGCCAGGATCGGCGACCTCGGCGACCGCGAAGGCACCTTGCTCACCATCCTCATCGAAGATTTCGGCCACGTTTTCGGCCCAGGCGAATGCGATGTCGCCGTCGGCGTCGCGGGTCAAACGCGAGGCAGAATCCTCGGCCTGCGAGCGAATGACCCGGTGCTGATCCTTACGCAGCGAGCCTCGTACTCGGGAACGCCGATCTACCTGGCGAAGTGCATCATCTCGCACTCGGCAGGGCACCTGACCGTGATCCAGTCCTCGTCTTCGTAACGGCGCACTGCTCGTCGGACCTCCCGCACAGCCGTCCTCCCGTAGAAAGCACTCCATGTCGTCTCCAGCATCGGCCGCCCGGCCTCTTCCCGAACTCGTCGTCCTCGGGAGCATCAATCAAGACGTGACCGCACGCACGGCGCGGCTTCCGCAAGCGGGCGAGACCGTCGGCGACGGTACCCTGACCATCCAGGCCGGAGGCAAGGGCGCCAACCAGGCCGTGGCTGCCAGCCGGCTGGGCGCGACGTCAACCCTGATCGGCGCAGTGGGGGACGACGAGCCGGGCCGCTCCGTGCTCGGCCGGCTTCGCGACGCGGGCGTACGGACCGCACGGGTCGCGACCGTCGCTGCGGCGACAGGCGCCGCGCTGATCGTCGTTGACGACGAAGGCGAGAACCAGATCGCGGTATGCCCGGGAGCCAACGCGCACATCCGGATCGCAGACGGGGATATCAACGCGGGCGCGGTCGTCCTCACTCAGCTCGAAGTTCCGCTGGCCACGATCGTGGAGGCGTCCCGTTCGGGCGTGGGCTATCTTGCTCTCAACGCCGCGCCCGCCCAGCCGCTGCCCGCGGAACTCATCGACCGCTGCGATCTCATCATCGTGAACGAGACCGAGTATGCCGCGCTTCCCGAACTCGCGAACGCCAAGCTCGTGGCCGTCACTTACGGGGCCGACGGCGCTGCTCTGGTGAAGCACGGACACGAGATTCTAAGGGTCCCTGCCGTGCGTGCGAACGTGGTGAGCAGTGTCGGAGCGGGCGATGCGTTCTGTGCGGCGCTCACACTCGGGCTGGCGTCTGGCGTGGATCCCGAACTCGCACTCCGCGTGAGCGCGGCGGTCGGTGCGGACGCCGTCTCACACGAGGATTCCCAACCGCCGCTGCGCCGTTGGGAAGAATACGTCGCCGCGCTCGACGACTGAGTGCCGGGACTGTCATCGCATTCGGTCGCACTCGGTCGCATTCGGTGACATTCGCGGGCGATCGCGGGTGATCGCGAGCTATTGTCCGCGGTACCGATGAGGTGAATAATCATCACATCTTGACCTAATCGGACTCGAGGTTGCGATATGCCCGAAAGCTCGCGCCACACGAACACTCATTCGACTACGACGACGACGTCGACGACGAAGTCGAAGTCGGCAGCGGCGAAAGCCACTGGCGCAGGTTCGCCCAAGGCTCCGGCCGCCGCTCCTAAAAGGACAGCCGCGACTGCTAAATCGGTGGCCAGTCTGCCAAAGACTGCTGCCGCGTCACCCAAAGCGACGGCCGAATCGGCGAAGGTTGCGGCCGCGGCGGCAGCAACGACGACCGCCGCCCCGAAGACGAAGGCGACAATCCCGCAGACGCGGTCGCCATTGGCGAAAAGGAAAACCGCCGGCGCTGGAGCTGCAGTCAAATCTGCGGCCGCGGACGCCGACAAGTCACAGAACGTGCGCTACGCGCTGCGTCTGGGCTGGCAGATGGCCAAGGTCTACAACGCGCCGCCTCCAGCGCACCCCGATTCCGATGCGGCGGAGGCCCTTCCGGAGCACTTACCGGGGGCCAGCGAGGTCGGAGACTATCTGGCCGGCCAGATCCTTCTCGGCGAGATCAAACACGACTTGGCTGAGATCGGCAAAACGGTTCCGATCGAACCGGAGTGCAGCGCGACCATCGACGAACTTCTGAAAGAGGGCATCACACCGGCGCAGACACAAGCAGGAATCCTCAGCCTGTTCCAGAGTCTTCTGAGCGATCTCGCCATAGCGGACAGCCAGTTGGAGACCGCGCTCGGCCTGGGGCGGATGCTCGCAGACACGATGCTCCTTCCGAACACCAAGAAGTTGAGCACGTTCGACCATGCCTTCGACCATTACCGATTGACCAACGCCTACGGCTGGCTGGGGGACCTGCATCGGCAGCTGCCCGACAACGCTTCCGATGCCGTGAGCGGGACCCTGAAAGCGTGGGAGGAGTGGGTGCACACGAACCGGGAGGTCCTCGACCAGACGAACACGAAGCGCGCCCTGAGCGCGCAGGGCAAGTTGTGGCGCCAGTTGCTGTGCGGGGACAAGCTCGCGGAGGACCTCCTCCAACCTGAGGACTACACGGCGGCGAGCGAGCGCCTCGTCGATCGTTACCGTCGCCTGATCTGGAACTTCCTGAGAACATGGTGGATGCCGATCGCAGGACTCCTGCTTGCCGTGGCCATCATCGTCGGGCTCACGCTGTGGCTGGCACCCGACAGCGCGACGAAGATCGCAGCTCTGATCGCGACTGCCGCGGGCGCCCTCGGGGTGTCATGGAAGACCGTCGCCGCTACCGTCGGGCGAGCCGCGAACCAGTCGGAAAAGCAATTGTGGGATGCCGAGGTGCGCGAATCCGTCATCGTGGCCGCGATGAGGCTTCCGCATCCTGTCGTGATCGCCATGCCGGCGACGTGGCGGGTCAGCGCTCGTCCTCGGGCTGAGGTCGGTGCGACTTCGCGGAACTAGGATTGTGTTCGTCCATGCTTGAGCGAGGAGACAGATGATCCGGCACACCGTTGCGTTCACACTCGGCCACGATGAAGGCGGTGAAGCGGAGCGCGCGTTCCTGGAAGACGCTCGCGCACTCGGGAACATCGCCGGTGTCCGGAACTTCGAGCAGTTGCGCCAGGTGGGCTTGAAGGCGCCATACCGTTTCGCGTTCTCGATGGAATTCGAAGACCAGGACGCTTACGCGGCCTACAACGAGAATCCTGTTCATGTCGCTTTCGTCCGCGATCGTTGGGCCGGCGAAGTGACGGACTTCCTCGAACTGGACTACGTCCTGCTCTGAACCGCCGCGGCACCACTGCGGCCTGCTCTTGACGTCCACCCAGGTGACGGGTCGATGCTCGATACATGACAAACGAAATGCGCGCCGTCGGTTACACGAAGAGCCTTCCGATCGAAGATCCCTCCAGCCTGATCGACGTCATGCTTCCGAGGCCGATTCCTGGCGGTCATGATCTGATCGTCGAGGTTCGTGCCGTCTCGGTGAACCCGGTCGACGTGAAGAGGCGGGCCCGGAGCGATCCGGCGGGGGCGATCAAAGTGCTGGGTTACGACGCGGCGGGGGTCGTTCGTGAGGTCGGTTCGGACGTGAGCCTGTTCGCGCCGGGCGATGAGGTCTTCTACGCGGGGAGCATCGACCGGCCCGGTGCGAACAGTGAATTCCACGCCGTTGACGAGCGGATCGTCGGTCACAAGCCCGCGTCGCTGAGCTTCGCGGAAGCCGCGGCCCTGCCTCTGACGTCGCTCACCGCGTGGGAGGGGCTGTTCGACAAGTTGCGGTTGAAGCCCGAAGGCGTTGGCACGTTGCTCGTCGTCGGTGCGAGCGGAGGGGTCGGCTCGATCGTCCTCCAGCTGGCGAAGCAGCTCGTCCCGGGCGTCCGTATCGTCGGCACGTCTTCTTCTCCGGAATCGGACGAATGGGTCCGTGCTCTCGGGGCGGACGAACTCGTCAATCACCGTGCGGGGCTCCTGGATGAGGTCCGTCGCGTTGCGCCCGAAGGAATCGACAACATCTTCACGACCCACACGGCAGGTCAGGTCGACACGTTCATCGAGATCCTGAAGCCCTTCGGCCAGGTCGTGGCGATCGACGATCCCCAGTCGCTCGACATCGTTCCCTTCAAGCCGAAGGCGCTCAGCTGGCATTGGGAGTTCATGTTCGCGCGGCCCGTGAACCACGCGGAGGATCTCGTTCGTCAGCATCAGATACTCGATGAGGTCTCCGCGCTGGTCGATGCAGGCCGCGTCCGCACCACAGCAACCCGCGTTCTGGGTCCGATCGACGCGGCGCAGCTCCGCGAAGCGCACAGACTCGTCGAGACGGGCCATGTGATCGGCAAGGTCGTCGTCGCGAACTAGGCGCTAGAACGTGCCCAGCACCCGGTATGCGTCACGCGCGGGGAATCCGCCTTTGCCGCAACCGATGCACCGGACGCTGCTGTCGTTCGTGATCATGTGGTCGATGTAGCTCGCGCACATCACCATCGGCGCTGCCGTACCGCAGTGCGGCCAGACAAGCACCATGTAGTAGCGTTCCTCGGCATCGCTGTGACCGCTGCGTCCGTGGTGGTGCTGAGAGTGTTCGCATCGGGGGATGGACGCGAACTCGGCCTCGAGTTCGGCGAGGATCTCGAAGTCCGTGTCGGCTGCTGCGAGTGCCATTGGATTTTCCTTTCGGGGCAGGCGCAGGGACGATGGGCTCCTGCGGATGGAGGAAATTCCGAAAGCGCGACGGCGGGCCGTCGGACAACTCCATCATCGCCAGCGGACGCTACAACCGTGTTTCGACCGTGTGAAGAGATTGGGCGAGACTGGACCTGGGCCGATCCTCGATCCCGAGGGGGCTTACACCGACCGAGGAGCGACCATGAGCGAATCGACTGTCATCGCGGCCCAGACCGCGGATTGGCGCCACCGCGTGTTCGCGCTCTACGCACGGGTGCGCGAAGTTGCCCGAGCCGACCCGAGACTCGCCCACGCCCGCTGGGTGGCCGGACGCGACGAGTTGTTCGCATCCCATCCGGCGAGCCCGCTTGTGGAGACGGCTCGCAGCGGATTCGAAGGCCTGCCCGTCGCAGACTACGACCCGGCGTGGCGGCTCGAAGCCGAGATCCGTCCTGCCGGGGAAAGCGTTCGGATCACGGTCGAAACCGGTACCGACGGCGTCGTGCCCTTCGAGTTGCTCGGGACTGTTGACATTCCGCTAGGAGGGTCGCTCGACGTGTGGCGACTCGCGTCGTATGGGGGAGGCATCTTCATCCCGGTCAAGGACGATCTCGCCGGCCGCCCGGGTGGCACGTACGGCGGCGGGCGTTATCTCTTCGACACCATCAAAGGTGCCGACCTCGGGATCGCCTTGACGGACGGATCGGTCACGCTGACGCTCGACTTCAACTTCGCCTACAACCCGAGCTGCGCCTACGACCCGGACTGGGCGTGCCCGCTCGCTCAGGCGGGGAACACGGTCAAGGTCGGGATCCCGGTGGGCGAGCGCTACATCGCGTAGGCGAACGCGTACGCTAGATTCCATACCGTCCGGTCGGTCTGGACCGAGGGCGGGTTGCGAGGAGCTGTTGATGGAGACTACGAATCCCGAAACCACCATTCCTGACGCCGCGATTCCTGGGACCGCGGCCGCAGGCGGCGGACACGAGTATCGCCAGCGCGTACCCACCCGCTGGAATGACAACGATGCGTTCGGCCATATCAACAACACGATCTACTACGCGGCCATGGATACGACCATCACCACGTGGCTGCTCCGCGTCGGCCGGCTCGATGTCGAGGCGGGGGACGTCATCGCTGTGGTCGTCTCCTCCTCGTGCGAGTATCGGGAATCCGCAAGCTATCCGGACGCGCTCATCGTCGCCATGACTGCGGGCCGAATCGGAACGACCAGTATCGCCTGGCAGCTCGACATCTATCGTGAGAGCGATGGTTCGCTCGTCGCCAGCGGCAAGTTCGTGCACGTCTTCCTCGACGGCGTGACTCGCCGACCCGTCGAGATACCGCCGCGACTCCGCGAAGCGGTCGAACGCGAACTCGTGGCGGCCGACGATGAGTGAGCCGGCAGGGCTCTCCCTGACGAAATTCGAAAGCTGGCTCCGGCAGGAACGCCCCGACCTCGTCGGATCGGAGCCTGTGGCCGCGGAACTCCTGCACGGCGGCCTCAGCAATCTCACGTACCGGGTGGATGCCGGGGTGACCCCCTTCGTCCTGCGGAGGCCTCCGCTCGGTCACGTGCTCACGACCGCGCATGACATGGCCAGGGAATTCCGTGTGATCACCGCGCTCGCCGGGTCGCCCGTCCCGGTCCCCGCCTCGATCCTGTATCGGGATGACAGCGACGGCGACGCCGGAGTCGGAACCCCCTTCTATCTCATGGACTTCGTGGACGGCAGAGTCCTGTCGTCGCCGTCGGCCAACGAGGGATTCACGGCGGACCGGCTCCGTCGGCTGAGCCTCGACCTGGTCGGGACCCTGGCCGAGCTCCACCAGATCGATCCGAGCACGGTAGCCCTGGCCGACTTCGGGAGGCCCGACGGCTTCATCGAACGTCAGCTTCACAGATGGGGCATCCAGTACGAGAAATCGAAGAGCAGGGAGCTGCCGGAACTCGACCTCCTTGAAGGCGCGCTCCGCGGCGGCGTTCCACAGACCACGTACTCTTCGCTGATCCACGGGGATTTCCGCCTCGACAATGCGATCGTGCGCGTCGACGAATCCGGAACCCCGAAGATCGCCGCGATCCTAGACTGGGAGATGGCGACGATCGGCGACTCGTTCACCGACTTGGGTCTCCTGGGGCTCTACTGGGACATCCGGAGGGTCGCGGACGGGGCCGCTGCTGTCGCGGGAAGCTCGGTCGATCCGAGCGCGGGATATCCGAGTTTCCCGGAGCTCGTCGACGAATACGCAGCCGTGCGCGGGATCAAAGTACCCGATCTCTCGTGGTATATCGCCTTCGCGGCATACAAGCTGGCCATCATCCTCGAAGGCATTCACTACCGCTACCAGGAGGGCAAGACGGTCGGTGAAGGCTTCGGGGGGATCGGCGCTCTTGTCTCCCCACTGGCTCGCGCGGGCCTGCATTCGCTCGGCGCCGCCACCGGTGCTGAAGCGACCAGCAGCGCTACGGGCAGTGCGGTTGGGGACAGTGCGGTTGCGGGCAGTGCGGTCGCGGACAGTGCGGTTGCGGGCAGTGCGGTCGCGGACAGTACGAAGGAGTAGGCAAGCATGGATTTCGCACACGATGCGGTCACTTCGAGGCTGATCGAAAGGATGCAGGGCTTCCTCGAGGAGCGTGTCTATCCTGCGGAACCCGTGCTGAAACAGCAGGTGCTGGACAGCCCGGAGAGCTGGGGCCTACGTCCGATCGTGACCGACCTCCAGCGGGAGGCCCGGGCTCGTGGACTGTGGAATCTGTTCCTCCCGGGCGAGCGTCCCGACGGAGCCACCGGCCTTTCGAACCTGCAGTACGCGCCGATCGCGGAACTCAGCGGACGTAGTCAGAAGCTCGCGCCGGTCGCGATGAATTGCGCCGCGCCGGACACGGGCAATATGGAGGTGCTCAACGAGTTCGGCACCGACGTCCAGAAGTCCGAGTGGCTCGACCCGTTGCTCGACGGCTCCATCAGATCGTCGTTCTGCATGACCGAACCAGCCGTTGCGTCGTCCGACGCTACGAACATCGAGACCAGGATCGAGCGCGATGGCGATTCATACATCGTGACCGGTCGCAAATGGTGGTCGACGGGAGCGATGAATCCCGACGCGAAGATCTTCATCGTGATGGGCAAGACGGATCCGGATGCCACACGTCACCGTCAGCAGAGCATGATCCTCGTTCCGCGGGACACTCCAGGCGTGAACATCGTCCGGCCCCTCTCGGTGTTCGGCTACGACGATCGGGATCACGGTGGGCACGCGGAGATCCTCTTCGACGGCGCTCGAGTGCCGGCGGCGAACCTCATCGCGGGCGAGGGCGACGGGTTCCAGATCGCGCAGGCACGACTCGGGCCTGGACGAATCCACCACTGCATGCGCGCCCTGGGAATGGCCGAACGGGCGATCGATCTCATGCGCGATCGAGCCACCACTCGCGTCGCATTCGGACGACCGCTGGCAGAGCAGGGAGTCGTCCGCGAATGGATCGCCGAATCCAGGATCACGATCGAATCGCTCCGGCTGCTCGTCCTCAAGACGGCCTGGCTCATGGACACGGTGGGCAACCGCGATGCGATGACCGAGATCCAGAGCATCAAGATCGCGGTACCCCGCGCGGTGCAGCTCATCCTCGACCGGGCGATCCAGCTGTATGGCGGTGGAGGACTCTCCGACGATGAGCCGCTGGCGGAGATGTTCGCCGGTGCACGGGCACTCCGGCTCGCAGATGGACCCGACGAGGTCCACCTGTCGTCGCTCGGGCGAGCACAACTCGCGGGGATCAGCGGACGGTGATCGACCGGAGGAAGAGGTCGGTGAGCTGACCCGCGATCTGAGTCTTGTCTTCGGGACCCTCCGATGAGTACCACTGCGGCAGGTAGTGGACATCGGAGAAGAAATGGGCGACCAGCAGCGCCATCGGAATGTCGGAACGGTAAAGCCCTTCGCGCTGGCCCTGCCTGATCAGCCCCGCGAACTCGTCGTGGTAAGCGCGCCGTCGCCGCTTGACCTCGGCCTGCCTCGCTTCGGGCAGCATGTGCATCGAACGGAAGAAGACGATGCCCTCAGGAAGGAAGTCGATAGAGGTGCCGATGACGTCCATGCACGCCGCGCGGAGCTTGTCTTCGATGGGCAGCTCGGTTTCGACGATCGCCGTGAGGTGTTCGCCCTGCAGCGTGAGCATCTGCTCGTAAATACCGAACAGCAGGTCGTCCTTGGACTTGAAGTAGTGGTACATCGCACCTTTGGTGACCCCCGCGGACTCGACGATCTGCTGAACCGACGTGTTGGCATAGCCGTGCAGCGCGAAAAGCTTCACTGCCGCGTCCTTCACGCGCTGCTGGACCCCAGAATCCTTCACCGGCTCGCCCACTCAATCGTCTTGTTCTCGGCTGACGCGTCCTGGTCTCAATTGACACGTCCCGCTATCTGCCAACGCATCCTGTTCTCTGCTAGCTCATCGGACGCAGCGAGGCACCACCGTCGATGATGAGGGTCTGGCCCGTGATCCATGCGGCATCATCCGAGAGCAGGAACGCGACCGCTCCGGCGACGTCCGCGGGGACTCCCAGCCGCTTCAAGGGATACGTCGCCGCGACCTCGCTCTCGCGGCCTTCGTAGAGCGCCTTGGCGAAGTCGGTCTTGATCACTGCAGGTGCCACGGCATTCACCCGGATGCGGGGGGCGAGCTCGAAGGCGAGTTGCGTCGTCAGAGAGATGAGTGCGGCTTTCGAGACGCCGTAGAAGGCGATCCCGGGGCTCGCGGTGATACCGGCCATCGACGAGATGTTCACGATCGAACCGCCGCGGTCGTGGAAGCCCTTGCGAACAGCATCCGTGGACCAGGCGAGGGCGGCCAGAACGTTGACCTCGAGGATCTTCTGCATCGCGCGCGGCTCGATGTCCAGGAGGGACCCGTAGGACGGATTGGTCCCCGCGTTGTTGACGAAGTGGTCGAGAGCGCCGAATTCGCGATCGATGAGATCGAAGACGGCGGCTCGGTGCTCGGCGTCGTGGGCGTTGCCCGCCACCCAGAGTGCCGTTCCGGGTGGGCCTAAGCGCTCGGCCGCGTCCTTCAGCGAGTCCGCCCCGCGAGCCGTGAGAACGACTCGCGCCCCTTCGCCGACCAATCGTTCGGCCACGCTGAATCCGATTCCGCGGCTCGCACCGGTCACGAGAGCGACCGTCCCATCGAATCGTCCCATGCTGATCCGTTCTGATCTGTCCCGATCTGTGCACCAAACCGACTGTTCGGTATGCTCAGTATAGCCGCGACGATCTGGCCGGCGGTGAGCCAACGGAGCCTTCAGATGACCGAGATCCACGGATACGCCGACGCCCGATTCGCGGCCCTCCGCGACGAGTTCCAGCGACAGCTTGACGGCGACGCGGAACTCGGTGCATCCCTCGCGGTCACAGTCGACGGCGAGCCGGTGGTCGACCTCTGGGGTGGATACTCAGACACGGCCCGCACGCTGGAGTGGCAGGAGGACACGATCACGAACGTCTGGTCGATCACCAAGACCGTCACGGCGCTGGCAGCGCTCATGCTCATCGATCGCGGCGAACTCGACCTCGACCGCCCGGTCGCCGACTATTGGCCGGAATTCGCGGCCGCCGGGAAGGGCGGAGTCCTGGTCCGTCACGTGCTGTCCCACACCTCAGGCGTTTCCGGGTGGGGGCGCCCCGTCACGACGGAGACCCTCTACAACCAGGACGAGTCGGCCTCGATCCTGGCGGAGCAGTCGCTCTGGTGGGAGCCGGGCACGGCATCCGGGTACCATCTTCTGAATTATGGCCACCTGGTCGGCGAGCTCGTCAAACGCATCACCGGCCGTTCGCTCGGCGTGTTCGTCAAGGATGAGATCACCGGCCCACTCGGTGCGGACTTCCACATCGGCCTCGACCCGGCCCAGTTCCGGCGGGTCAGCAACGTCGTTCCCCCTCCGCCGACGCGGCTCGACTTCTCGAAGCTGCCGCCGGACAGCCCGGCGATCAAGACGTACTCCAACCCGCCGCTCAACGCCGAAGCGACCTGGACGGATGCGTGGCGCACGGCCGAGATCGGCGCGGCCAACGGGCACGGGAACGCAAGATCGGTGGCCCGCGTCCAATCCATCATCAGCAACGGCGGCGAGGTCGACGGTGTGCGGCTTCTGAGCGCGCGCACGATCGAGCGGATCTTCGAGCAGCAGTCGGACGGCACAGATCTCGTGCTCCTGGTCCCGATCCGGTTCGGCATCGGGTTCGGTCTCCCTCATCCGGTCACGACCCCCTACATTCCCAGTGGCGAGGTCGCGTTCTGGGGCGGTTGGGGAGGATCACTGATCGTCAACGACCTGGATCGGCGGATGACATTCGCATACGTGATGAACAAGATGTCGGCAGGAATCATCGGTTCGGCGCGAAGCGATGCGTACCTGCGAGCCGTGTACGAGTCTCGGGACTGAGGAATCCGAGCGCGGTGATCCGGACTGATCCGGACTGAGGAGGCTCGGTGAACCGGGCTGAGGAGGCTCGGTCACGCGGAGTGAGGAAGCTCGGTCACGCGGACTGAGGAAGCTCGGTGAACCGGGCTGATCCGGACTGATCCGGACTGAGGAAGCTCGGTCACGCGGACTGAGGGAAAACTGAGAAGCAGGAGAACGCAATGCTCGCTGGACGGCTCGACGTACGGACCCACTCGTTCTCGGTGGAAGAGGTGGCGACTCCGGACGCCGGTCCTCATCAGGTCAGGATCAAGGTCGCGGCGGCCGGCGTCTGCCTCTCCGATGTCCATCTGATCGAGGGCGCCCTCAGACCGCTTCTCCTCGATGGCGACACGGTGACGCTCGGTCACGAGGTCGCCGGCACCATCGACCAGGTCGGTGGGGAGGTCCGCGGCTTGGCCGTCGGCGAGCGGGTCCTGCTGCAGGCGGGTGAGCGCCGTGGCAGCGTCGTCTACACGCGCGGTGTCGACTACGACGGAGGCTGGGCGGAGTACGCGCTGGCCCGTCCTGACACTGTCGTTCCGATTCCGGACAGTCTGCCGTTCGAGCAGGCCTGTTTCATCCCGGATGCCGTGTCGACCCCATGGGCGGCGATCACTGCGACAGCCCAAGCTCGCGCTGGCCAGGCGGCAGGAGTGTGGGGAGTCGGCGGACTTGGAGCTCACGCCGTCCAGCTACTGCGCCTCATCGGTGCTGCGCCGATCATCGCGGTGGATCCTCTCGAGGGTGCTCGAGAACGGGCGCTGGAATTCGGGGCGGATGCGGCGTTCGACCCGGCGGACGAAGATCTCGCCCGGAAGATCGGCCAGGCGACGTCCGGGGCAGGGCTGGCTCTCGCTTTCGATTTCGCTGGACATCCGCTCGTACGTGAGCAGGCGCTGAGGGCCCTGGGCGGCAAGGGCAAGCTGGTCCTGGTCGGTCTCACGGACAAACCCGTGACGATTGCGGACGGGACGAGGTTCAGCTACTACCAGCAGCAGGTGCTCGGTCACTACGGCTCGGAAGCGCAACACGTCCAGGAGCTGGTCGACCTGACCCGGCTCGGCCGACTCGAATTCTCGAGATCCGTCAGTGAGGTCCTGCCGCTGGAGCAGGCCGCCGAGGCCGTCCGCCACCTGGAGACCAAGCAGGGCAACCCCGTCCGCATCATCCTCGAGCCCTGAGCTCGGTCGGCGCGGCGGCCACGCCGGTTCGGCTCCTGCCGGTTCCTGCCGACTGTGTCGGTTCCTGCTGGCTCCTGCCGGGCTCGGTCCGGTTGGCTATGCAGGAGATTCTCGTCACGACGCAGGCTTTTGGCCGCGAAACCACCGTACAAACGGCCTCCGCGTCTGCGACGCGGACCGATTTACCTGAATTACCGACGGCGGACGGACCACCGCGGCCATATTTCCGTCGTCAGGTGTCCAGGCCTTCAGGTCGGGAACGCAGGAGATATTCTCACCCACCAGTTCTGCCCACCCGAAACTGCTGGAAAGAGGGACGCCGCGTCGGCGGCGCGGACCGATTTACCTGAATTACCGACCGTCGCGTGGCGACGGCAGCCTGCCGAGCTGCGGCAGTAGCCTGTCCACCTGCGACGGTAGCCTGTCCACCTGCGGCGGTAGCCGGTCCAATGGCGACGGCGGCCAGCCAGCTGCAGTGACGCCCGGTTTTGCCAGCGTTACCGACTACCGACTACCGACTACAACTACCAACTACCGACGGCGGCCGCGAGTCCAGACGGGCGAAGAGGTCAGCGGGCCGTCTCCCATCACATCGACGAACTCCCCGTGGATTCCCGCCGTGTCAAGACGATCGTCGAGCCCGACCGTGTCGTAAGCAGGCTCCTCATGTCCTTCGAAGTCGTCGCCGCGTTCCCCTGGGTCGGACATGCGCCACATGACGTGCTCCTCGGTCGGTTGTCTGCAGTGTTCAGCGAAGCTGACACGGTGATCGAGACGCCGACCGCCACGGGAACGGAAGATGAACGTTCTGTGAGCGTCACGGGCCGAGCGTCCCGCCACCCGTCGGTCCGCCCGACCCTGCCGTCGGTGCGCCCGACCCTGCCGTCGGTCCGCCGGACCTGCCGTCGGGGCCGCCCGATCTGCCGTCGGTGCGCCCGACCCAGCCGTCGGTGCGCCCGACCTGCCGTCGGTCCACCGCACCGACCGTCACTCAGACATTGCTGCCCGCAGGTTCCGCCAGGGCGGGGATGAGCGTCCTGAGATACCCGGCGGTGTCTTCCCAACCGGTCACCGGATGACATTCGACGCCGAGCGCCTTCACGGGATAGTCGTTTCCGTCCGGGTCGAGCCGGTCGCCGACGAAGAGCATGTCATCGAGTGCGAGACCCGTGATTTCCGATAGGCGGCTCATGCCGAAGGCCTTGTCGACGCCCCGACGTGTGATGTCCACGGATGTGGATCCGCCGGATCGAACTTCCAGGTCGGGGAGGTGGGCCGCTACGGCCGCGCGCAAAAGGTTCTTCTTCTCTCCCGTCGGGTCCCATTTCGCTTTGACGTCCACGGGTGCCAGCTGTCCGAGTGCCGAAAACGTGATCTGGGTTCCTCGGTCTTCGATCCGCTCGCCCCAAGCCTCGTTCGACCAGAGTCCGAGAGCGTGCGCGTGTTCGGTCAGCGCGGCGATCGCGTCGCGCTTCTCATCGTCGGTCAGATCATACGAGTACGAACGCGCCCACTCCCCGCCGGCAAGGTGGTAGTACTGGGTACCGCAGACTGGGAGCAGGTGCAGCCGTGCGAGGCGCGCCTGATCGGTGGGCGGCAGTTTCTCGACGACCTGCGTGCGGAACTGTTCGAACGCGCCGCCGGAGATGATCGCGACGTCCACGTACTCGAGGAGTTCGACGAGACTGCGAGAGATCTCGGCGGGAACAGGCGACTTCGACGGGGCGAGAGTGTCGTCCAGATCGAAGGCGACGAGTTTCGGTCTCTGCATGCGTTCCCTATGATTTCGGTTGCTCATTGCGCGTTGTTTTCCGCCCCTCCGGGACGCCTGTGCACATGGGGATCGTAGCCGACCCCGATCCGCAGCGCCTCATTGCGGCGCCCGACGGCGTCGGGGCGCTGGGGGGTGGTGGCAGTGCAGCGGCGGGGGACGGTGCAGTGCAGCGGCGCCCGACGGCGGCGGTGGGCGGGCACGGCGCGTCAGGCGTATCGTCGTTTGAAAGGCTCGGTCGGGTTTCGTCTCAAGCGGACGTCCAGCGACCGGTAATACTCTTCCCATGATCGAATCCATGCGTCATGAGCGCGAGAACGCGCAGGCGCGATGACCGAAGGAACTCCCACGACTCACAGCGAACCCCGTGGTGTGCTGGAACGTGGATCCAGCGGCGATGTCGTCCGCCGTCCTGCGGGCGCACTCGGGCAGCGTGTGCCCACGGCGGCCACCTACGACGTTGTGACCGAGGGCTTGACGGGGTGGCGGTTCGTCATCACCAAGCGGTGGGTCGGCTACATCGCCTGCGCAGTCGCATTCGCCATCATCTGCGGTTTCCTGTCGCACTGGCAACTGGACCGGGGAAAGCAGGCGGTCGCGTACAACGCGCTGGTGCACTCGAATTTCTATTCCGCCCCGGTGCCGGTCGGCTCCGCTCTGCCGACGCTCACTTCGTACAACAGCGGCCAGGATTGGAAGCGCGTCCAGGCGACAGGCAGGTATATCGCAAGTGACCAGCTCTTCGTCCGTAACCGCTCCGTGGGCAGCGGCGAAGGCTTCGAGGTGCTGACGCCGCTCCGCCTTGCCGATGGCAAGGTCTTCGTCGTCGATCGTGGTTTTGTCACTGCGGGCAACAAGGACAGCAACTATCCGGCGTCGGAACCTCGTCCACCCTCGGGGTCGGTGACGGTCGTCGCACGGCTCGAAGCGAGTGAACCGAAGTTCGGTGGCATCCCGTCGATCAAGAATCAGATCGAGAGCATCGATCTCACCCAGGTCGGTCAACGTGTGGGGGGCCAGGTCTATACGGGTGCCTACGGCCTATTGGACTCTCAGGTGCCGGCCACGCCGTCCGGGCTGAAACGCGTGGTGTCGAGTCCGCCGACCGTCGGCGAAGGTCTGCACTGGTCGTACATGATCCAGTGGATCCTCTTCGCGATGATCGGTTTCTTCGGCCTCGGGTATGCGATCAGGACGGAATTCCGGCGAATCAATGCGGACGATCCTGAGGAGCGCGCGAGAGAGGCGGCGCGGGTCCGAAAGCGTGCGCTGAAGGAGTTCACCGACGAGGAGTCGGAGGACGAGATCCTGGACGGATTCATTCCGCTGTCCCGCTGGGGCTTCGGCGGCAACATGGTGGCGTCGGCCGGCAGACCTGGCGAGGGCCCGGCAGCGCTGTCGCAGGTGACGCACGCCATCGGGGCGGATGCCGATGCGAACCGCTCCGGGATAACAAGGCAGCCGGAGATCTATGTCCTCGAACCGAATGACGGCACCCCTCGCGACGAGACCACGTCTGCCCCTGATCTAGATGACGGTGAGGCTGTCGCGGCCCGCGATGAACCGATCGCCCCCGGCGATGAGGCCGCCGCTGTCGCCACCCGTGACAAGGCCGAGGCCGCAGCCTCTGCCCAGCGCAAGGCGGCTTCGGAACACCAGGAGACACCGGCGGCGGCCCAACACGCTCCTCGCGAGGGTGAGCAGTAGCGCACGGCAACCGGCCCAGTGTCGGACGGCAACGGGCCCCGTATTGGGCGGCAACGAGCACTATCCGGGAGGACGAAGACGATGGCGACAATTGCTGACAACCTGATCACCGCACTCAGAGCAAGTGGGGTCAAGCGTGTCTACGGGGTGCCCGGCGACTCGCTGAACGGCTTCACCGACGCCGTGAGGCGCGACGGCCACATCGCGTGGGAGCACGTCCGGAACGAAGAGGCCGGCGCGTTCGCCGCCGCGGCCGAGGCCGAGATCACGGGTGAGCTCGCGGTCTGTGTCGGCAGTTGCGGGCCGGGGAACACCCACCTCGTGAACGGACTGTACGATGCTCAGCGCAGTCGCGTCCCCGTTCTGGCGATCGCCGCACAGATCCCGATCGCGGAAATCGGCTCGCAATACTTCCAGGAGACGCACCCGCAGACGCTCTTCGCCGAATCGAGCGTCTACGTGGAGCTGGTGAGCAATGCAGAATCCGCTCCGCGCATCTTCGAGATGGCGATGCGTGCGGCCGTCGAGCAGAACGGCGTCGCAGTCGTCGTCGTTCCTGGCGAGGTCTTTCTTTCCAAAACGGACCGGGTCTCCGATCCGCGTCCGATCCGCGCCACCTCATCTGTCGTTCGTCCCGACGACGCCTCGCTCGAGGAAGCCGCGCGCATCCTCAACGGTGGCAAGCGGGTGACGATCCTCGCCGGAGCGGGCACCGCGGGCGCGCACCAGGAGCTCATGGCACTGGCCGAGGTGCTCGAGTCGCCGATCGTGCACGCTCTCCGCGGCAAGCAGTACGTCGAATACGACAACCCGTACGACGTCGGCATGACCGGTCTGCTCGGATTCGCCTCAGGCTATAAGGCGATCGAGGAGTGCGACACCTTGCTGATGCTCGGCACAGACTTCCCCTACCGGCAGTTCTATCCCGATGACGCGAAGGTCATTCAGGTGGACATCCGCGGACAGAATCTGGGCCGTCGCGCCAAGTTGGATCTCGGACTGGTCGGCGACGTCAAGGACACGATCGACGCTCTCCTTCCGCGGCTGAAGAGCAGGCGCGACCGCAAACACCTCGAGCGATCGCTGGAGCACTACCGGAAGGCGCGCGCGTCCCTTGACTCGCTCGCGGTCAACGATCACGATCGCACGCCCGTGCACCCGCAGTATGTGGCGAAGGTGGTCGACAATGCGGCATCGGACGACGCGGTGTTCACAACCGACGTCGGCTCACCTGTCGTATGGGCGTGTCGCTATCTCACGATGAACGGGAAGCGGCGACTGCTCGGATCGTTCAACCACGGCAGCATGGCGACCGCGCTTCCGCACGCGATCGGGGCGCAGACCGCGGATCGCGGAAGGCAGGTCATCGCGCTCGCCGGCGATGGCGGTCTGGCCATGCTGTTCGGCGAACTGCTCACGCTCATCCAGAACAAGCTCCCGGTGAAGATCGTTCTCTTCAACAACTCGTCGCTGAATTTCGTTGAGCTCGAAATGAAAGCAGCCGGAATCGTGAATTTCGGAACCCAGCTCGTCAATCCGGACTTCGCCGAGGTCGCGAAAGCGATCGGATTGTTCGCGCGGCGCGTGGTTCGGCCGAGCGACCTGGAAGGTGCGATCGCCGAGGCTTTCGCCTACGACGGGCCTGCGCTCGTCGAGGTGCTCACCGCCCGCCAAGAACTCTCCGTGCCGCCGACGATCACCGTGGAGCAGGCGAAGGGCTTCACCCTCTACGCGATCCGCACGGTTCTCGACGGACGGGGGGAGGAACTGCTCGACCTGGTCACGACGAACGTCGCCCGGCGGATCCTCGAATAGGTCGCTGGGCGGATCCTCGAACGGTTGGCTGCAAGCCGCAAGCTGCAAGCTGCAAGCCGCAAGCCGCATGGCGTCGCCGGCGCTGCACGGAACCGCGCTCGAGCGCGCGTAAGGAACCGTTCACCTGCGTCGCGTACAACGGTCTGGTCGAACGGAAGGAACCCAGTGAACCAGGACCCAGCGAGCGCGGGAGAGGGCGAGAGCGCGGAGAACGGCGAGAGCGCCGGAGAGGGCAAGAGCGCCGAGAACGGCGAGAGCGCGGAGAACGCCGAATACGTTGAGTCGCAGACGCACGCCGTCAACGAGGAGCGTCCGAGTCGTTTTCTCGTCCACATCAGTGACACGCATCTCGTCGCCGATGACGAACTCCTCTATGCCCGCGTGGACAGCGACGCCAACATCGCGTCGGTACTGGATCAACTCGAACGGGCCGAGTTCCACCCGGACGCCATCGTCCTCACCGGTGACCTGGCCGACGCCGGACTTCCGGAGGCGTACGTACGGCTCCGGAGCGCGATCGAGACGACCGCGGAACGACTTGGCAGCCGCGTGATCTGGGTGATGGGCAACCATGACTCGCGAGACGCGTTCCGTGTTCAGCTCCTCGACACCGAGCCGGGTTCAGCGCCTGTCGATGCGGTGCACTGGATCGACGGTCTGCGCATCATCGTCCTCGACACCACGGTTCCCGGATACCACCACGGCGACCTCTCCGACGCTCAGCTCTCATGGCTTCGCGCCGAGCTTGCCGTCACAGCCCCTGAGGGCACGCTTCTGGCGATGCATCACCCGCCGATGCCCGATCCGGTGTATGCCGCAGCGGGAATAGAGCTGCGAGGTCAGAACCGGCTCGCCGAGGTCGTGCGGGACTCGGACGTTCGGTGCATCCTCGCCGGCCATCTCCACTTCACGACCAGCACGACTTTCGCGGGTATCCCCTTGTCGGTCGCGTCGGCGACGTGCTACACCAACACCGTGACCGAGAGCGAGGGAACCAGCCGTGGCGTGAACGGCGCACAGTCGGTGAACCTCGTGCACCTCTACCGGGACCAGGTCGTCCACACCGTCATGCCGGTTGCGACCTACGACACCCTCTACGAGACGAACGACGATCTCATGCGCTTGTTCAATGCGCTCACGCCCGCGGAACAGCGCGCCGTTCTGGCGATGAGCAACGAGGAGCGTCTCGCCTACGCAGCCTCGCTCACCGAGTAGGCACCTCGCACAACGAGTAGGTTGGGCAAGATCCGGACATACCGGCCGGACACCGGATAATTGTGGGCGGCCCCCGATATCAGTAGGCCCCAGTCGCAGCCGGGCGAACACGGGTGGACGCCGGCGAAGGCCGTGGAGGAGCGGGAGCGGGCATGACAGAGATCAGGTTCGGCATCCTCGGGGCCGCGCGGATCGCGGGAACCGCTCTGATCAACCCGGCGGGTGCCGTGGCTGGGGTGCGAGTGGACGCGATCGCGGCTCGCGATCCGGTCCGTGCGTCGGCCGCGGCTGCAAAGTCGGGGATCGGGAAGGCCGTGAACGGGTACGAGGCGCTGCTCGGCGACGACTCGATCGACGCCGTCTACATCCCCCTGCCGAATTCGCTTCACGGCGAATGGACCATCCGCGCGCTGGAGGCCGGGAAGCACGTCCTGTGCGAGAAGCCGTTCACCGCCAACGCGGCCGAAGCTCGGCAGGTCGCCGACGTGGCGGCCGGCTCCGGCCTCGTCGTGATGGAAGCGTTCCATTACCGATACCACCCTCTGACGTCGAGACTGATCGAAATCGTGCGCTCGGGAGAACTCGGCGAACTGCGGTCGGCGAGCGCCATGCTCTGTGTTCCGATGCCTCCGGGAAAGAACATTCGCTGGAACTTCGAGCTCGCGGGCGGATCGATGATGGATCTCGGCTGTTACGGCGTCCATATGCTGCGGACGGTCATCGGCACTGAACCGCGTCTGGTGCGGGCTAGAGCCAAGACGCTTCGCGGTCCGCTCGATCGCTGTCTTCAGGCTCGGCTCGAGTTTCCGGGCGAGAGAGACGGCCAGACAGGCGGCGAGGTGAACGGCGTCGTGACTGCGGCGATGTGGTCCGGCCGGGTTTTCGCGATGAACCTCCAATTCGAGGGCACAGAGGGCAGCATGCGCGTATTCAACCCGATCAGTCCGCACCTGTTCGCTCGCGTCACGATTCATGCGGGAGGTCGCCGTCGTGTCGAGCACACGTCGAGACGGCCGAGCTACGAGTTTCAGCTCGAGGCGTTCCGCGACGCTGTACGCGACAGTGCGCCCGTCCTCACGGATCCTCTCGACGCGGTCGCGAACATGACCGTCATCGATGCCGCCTACCGCGACGCCGGGCTGCCGCTCCGTCCGAGCGCCGCGGAGTCCGCGCGTGACTGATGCCAGTCCCGGTGCTCACCGGCCATCCGTGCGGCAGGCGATTCTTGAACCGCTGTCCTGACTAAAGCGCTGTCTTCACGAGCGTGGTCTGGCTGCCCGCCGGGCGAATCTCCACGCTGCGGATGTCACCGACTCGCAGGCCGGTCGACGCGGAGAGGTTGGCCGCCGTCGCACCCGACGCTGTCCAGGTGGCGACCGTCGTCTGATGGCCCGACTTATCGGTCACCACAAGGTCGTAGGAGGGCGCGCTCGCGCCGCCGGTCCATGCGCCGTCGACGTAATGGCACGTCCAGTCGAACCGCGTGCCCCAGTCTTTGGAGGTGATCGTGAGGTCGGCCGTCATCACCCCCGGGGTCACCTGCGTCATCGGCGCCTCGGCGGACGGGGACGACGTCTGGACGACGGAACCGGTCGGGTTGGCCGGTGCGATGACGGACGTGCCGAACAGGATGCCCGCGACGACGCCGAGAGCCGCAAGGCCGATCCCGATCCCGCCGGTGCGCCGCCGACTCGTGCGACGCCGTCGGGCTGCGACGCGAGCGAGCGCCTGAACCTGGCCTGGCTGATGCGCCTCTTCGCTCAGGTGAGTGTCGTCGGCCAGGTTTTCGAGCGCGGTCGCCTCCGCCGAAGAGAGTGTGCCGAGGATCCCCGGCATGCCGGCGAGTTCAGTGACGGCAGAGCGGCACGCGTCGCAGGTGGCGAGGTGCCGCTCGAACGTGCGGCGCTCGTCAGGAGAAAGCATTCCGAGGACGTACGCCGCATCCCATTCGACGAACGGATCCGTGGTGTCGCTCATTGCGTCACTCCTCTCTCCTGCAATGCAAGTTTCATAGCGCGTAGCGCGTAGTGGGCTCGGGATCGGACCGTGCCCTCGGGGATGCTCTCGTGTTCAGAGATCTCCGCCGCGGACTGTCCCAGGTAGTAGGAGCGGACGATGACCCGCCGATGCTCGACCGATAATGACGCCAGAGCATCCGAGACGAGCCATTTGTCGAGCGTCGCGTCGATCTGGTCGGGGACCGGAGAATCCGGGATCTCTTCCGCGGTGAACTCGTGGGTTGCGTGCGCGCTCCGTCGATCGTCGATGACGAGGTTGCGTGCGACCGTGAACAGCCAGGCTCGGGCCGCGTCATCGGTCTGCTCGAGGATCGCCGGATGCCGCCACGCGCGCAGCAGCGCCTCTTGGACCACATCCTCAGCGAGCGCGGCATCGCGGGTCAGCCTCACGACGTACCGGAACAGGGCCGGTCCGTGCGCGTCGTGTAGCGCTCGCAGTAGCTCCGCCTGATCGTCCATCACCGTTCCCTCACACTGAGACAACGTTACGTCGGCTCAAAACGTTCAGATCTCGTGCAACCGGATTATCGAGACCCGGACCTCAATGCCCGAATGACCCGGACGACCCGGATGATCGGACCTCAATGCCCGGATGACCCGGATGACCCGGGATGACCGGACCTCAATACCCGGATGACCCGGACGACCCGGATGACCCGGAGGACCCGGATGACCCGGACGACCCGGACGATCCCGAACCGCCGGCTTTGCTGGTGATCTCCGTGCCCGACGGCGAGACCACGAACCAGATGCCCTGGACCCCCTGCCCGTTGACCTGTCCCGCGGCCGAATCGCCCGCGAAGGTGTAGATCGGCCGGCCATCGATCGTGATCTGCTTGCTTCCTTCTGGATCGGTGATCGTTCCAACGGTGCCCGTGACCCCCTTCACGCTTGGTTTCGCCGACGTGGTGGTGACCGCAGGCCAGGTTGCGGCGCACGCCCCGGTACAGACGCTTGTTCCGGAATTCGGCTTGTCCTTGTCGTAGAAGTAGACCGTCATGCCTTTGCCGTTGACCACGATGGTCCCGAGCGAAGACTTCGCTGCGGTCAATGCTGCTGAGCTCGCCGAGCCTGCCGATGAATGGGTTGCGCTGCCGGACGAGCCCGAGCCGCTGTTGGACGTGGTGGTGCAGCCCGCAAGCGCGAGCGTCGTCAACGCTGCTCCGGCTAGCGCCATGAATAGTTTCTTCGTCATGAGGAGCCTCTCTGTCTGTCCGGAACGGCCGGCGGCCGACTCGAACGGATCGGCGGAAACATTCCGCTGCAGTGAAGACGGTTCAGACCCCCGCACCGTTCAATGTGCTCCGGAAGCGGCCCGGAATCGGCCTGTGAGCGGCCCGGAATCGGCCGGGAATCGCTCCGGATGTTCTCGATTCGCGAGGCACCCGATCGGCATTGAACGGATCGCGATCTTGTCTCGTTGTCAGGGGTGAGGCCGACCGTCTTCCAATACGAAACCAGCTGAATCCGGCAGCATCGTCTGCCGACACACGAGGAGTACCGCAGTGAAGAAGCGAACACGCAGGAACCTGGTCGTCTCCGCGGGAATCGTCATAGTTCTCGGAGCGGCCGCCGTGATCATCGGGCCGCGTATCTATGTCGCGTACGCGTCGGGCTCCGCCCAGGCGCCGCCGGCATTGACCGCACCCCCCGCGGCGGGTGCTTCGGGTGAGCGGGTCGGCGATCTGTCGGGCAATTGGGTCGTCGGCCCGCATTCGTATGCGGGGTACCGGGTCAGTGAAGTCCTCGAGGGACAACGGCTCGAGGTGACCGGGCGGACGTCGAAGGTGAGCGGTGAGCTCGACGCGTCGGGTCTGACGCTCGATTCCGCCACCGTTACGGTGCAGGTCGGATCCATCGCCACGACCGAGCCCGCTCGCGACGCCTACTTCCGCGACGTCGCGTTGAACACCGCCAAGTATCCGACTGCGACATTCACCCTCGCGCACCCGATAAAGGCGAACCCGGCCGTGACAGGCAAACCGCAGACCTTCACGGCGGACGGGCAGTTGGCCATGCACGGGGTCACCCGGAACGTCAGCTTCCAGCTGCAGGCCGAACTGACCGCCGGTGGGGGTCAGGTCGTCGGACAGATCCCGATCACGTTCGCCGACTACGGCGTCGCGGCACCGAGCCTGGGATTCGTGACGGTTCAGAAATCCGGGGACGTGGAGTTCCTGCTGAACCTGGTGAAGCAATGAAGTTCGGGGTATCACCCGAATCAGAGAGAGGTATGGTCGCACTATGGCAGTGGAAACGGTCGACGTCGGACCGAGGAGGGTCTGCAGACGAGCCGTCATCGCGGCTCCCTCCACGGAACTCTTCGAGATCGTGGCGCATCCGCGACAGCATCAAGAGCTGGACGGATCGGGCACAGTAGGCACTGAGATCTCCGGGGCGGATCGGCTGAGTGAGGGCGCGCGGTTCTCGATGCACATGAAGCAGCACGGGTTCCCGTATCGGATCACGAGCAAGGTCACGGAGTTCGACGAGGGCCGTGTCGTCGAGTGGCAGCATCCGATGGGACACCGTTGGCGCTGGGAATTCGCATCGCAGGGTGACGACAGCACGGTCGTCACGGAGACCTTCGATTACAGCCGTCTCGGCGCCGCGAAGGCCTGGTTCCTTCAGGCCAGCCGCGTGCCGAAGTCCAATTCGGCCGGGATCGAGGCCACTCTTTCCGGCTTGCAGGAACGCTACGCCGACTAGTTCCGCTAGTTCCGCGGCGACCATCCGGGGTCGCGACCAAGTATCCGGAGAAGCTGATCCATGTCTGCGGCGGCGTTCTCTGAGCCGGCTGCTTCGCCTGAACCCGTGATACGTACCGCATCGTCCGGCGCCGCGTCGCCCGGTGCCGCAACGGCCGGTGCGAACGCGGCACCGGGTGCGAGGCGTTCGTCACCGTCCGGGATGGCCGCTGCCACTCGAAGAGCCGCGCGGATGACGGCACCAGGATAGGCCGTTTCGACCCCGATGCTTCGCGCGACATCCCATCCGTGGGCGACGTAGTCGACGAGATGGAAGGCGATCGCAAGAGATGCGGGGAACGGTCCGCCGTTACGGACTTCCGGAAGGTGGAACGAACGACCCTCGATGTCGTCCGCGGCGAACGCTTCGATCAGTTCGCCCGCAGACGCGGTGTACGCGGGAACGGGATCGTGCCCCGTCGTCGACTCACGCCAGACCGACAGGTCGTCACCCTTCCCGCGTGCAGCAGCCGTGAAGCCGCGGTGCTGGGCGATCATGTGCGAAAGAAGTCGTCCGAGATCCCAGTCGGCGCAGGGGGTTTGGAGGGCGAGCTGATCGGGTCGGACGAAACCGACGATCCGCACGCTTTCCGTGACAGCGCGGCGGTTCAATTCGACGAGCGCGCGAACGTCGACGCCTTCGGCTTGCTGCTGCATGAGGATTCTCCAATAATAAACAAAGATTGATGATCGGAATACGCTTATCATCGTTCGATTCAGATCGTCTGTCAAGCGGTATCGTTGGTGCGTGGACCGGCCAGATCTCGGAGTGATGTTCTCCCGCATCACACAGCGCCTCATCGAGGGGGAGCAACCCATCCTGGCTGACCACGGGCTGTCGATGTGGGAGTACATCGTGCTCTCCCGCCTCGGCTGGAGAAGCGCCCCGACCCAGTTGGAGCTCGCTCAGACGATCGGCTACGACAAGACGCGGTTGATCGCTCTGTTGGACGGTCTCGAAGGCCGCGATCTGCTTTCACGCGCTCCGGATCCGTCCGACCGTCGCGCCCGGATCGTCCGTCTGACTGTCGCGGGCGAGGCGATCCTGGCCGAGGCGCGGGCCGGGATCCGTGCAATGGAGGAGGGGTTGCTCGCCGACCTCACATCGAAAGAACGGGAAACACTGTTGCGCGTGCTTCCGATCTTGAGTGCGATACCGGCGGACGCGGACAGGGCCTGAATCCAGCACCTGACAGTGACTGGACAGGGCCCGAATGTGAGACGGGCCCGAAAGTGAGACAGGGCCGAAGTGAGACACGCCCTGAACTGTCCAGCGCGACCGTGACTAGAGCGTCGCGATGCCGGCGGTCAGTGCCGGGAGTTCCTCGGTCGTCACTCGGAGGTCGGCCAGCCGGACGGTCGTGACCGATTCTGCGGGGAGAGGCTCCCAGTCGTCGCTCAGCACTCCGGTCGAGCTGACGAGCACGCCGCCGTCGATGTCTCGCGCGAGTCTCATCACGCCGTACTGCTCGTTGTGTTCGAGCGGCAGGCTGGCCTCCTCGAACAGATCCGCGAGGTCGTCGGGAGCGAGCGACCGCGGGTTGGCGTGGACGACGACGAGGTTCTCGCTGTCGAGGACGAGCGCGTTCAGTGACCCGCACGGGAACTCAGCGCGGAGCATGGCGGCGGCCATCCTCACGGCCTCAGGCAGTCCCGCGCTGGGATCCGACGCGCGCAGCTGTCGGACAAGCGCGAAATAGCGCTCACTGTCCGTAGTCCCGGTCAGGGTTGCTTTGTCGTGCGGGTCGAGCAGTCGCTCGATTCTCTCGGCCGGTAGCAGTGATCCGTTGTGAGCGAATGCGACGCCGTCCGCGAGAAAAGGATGTGTGTTGTCAGTGGTGATCGGAAGGCCCGGGGACGCAAGCCTGAGGTGACCGATCTGAGCGGCCGCCCTGAGGGAGCGAGTGTGTCGCGCGAACTCGGCGTCGCGCGCTGCTGCCTTTGTGGACTTCCTGACGTGTACCGCCTCGCCCGGTCGCTCGACCCAGCCTGCTCCCCAACCGTCAGCGTGGACTCGAGACAGTGCGGTGAAATCCTGGAGCCGGGTCCGGCCCGCAGCCGAGACGAGAGTTCGGGGAGCGGGGGAGACGTAGCCCAGTAATCTACACAACCTGCACCGTTCCCCTTTCGTGTTCCTCGGGATACCTGCAGTTATACAACATTCAGCTCGCGGTGCCCTTAAGCCGGAGTGCCCTGTTACAAGGTGTTTACATGTGCACAAGTTCAATATATTAACTTTCACATTCTTGATGGTGTGAATAGAATCTCCGAAGCCGACGACGAGGAAGTTCGAATGCAGCAACCCCTGGTACCAGACCTGAAGAAACGCCATCTGTCGATGATCGCCATCGCGGGGGTGATCGGTGCCGGCCTGTTCGTCGGTTCGGGATCGGTGATCCAGCAGGCCGGGCCGGCCGCGGTCTTCTCCTATGCGCTCGCCGGACTTGTCGTCATCCTCGTGATGCGGATGCTCGGCGAAATGGCGACGGCGAATCCTGACACGGGTTCGTTCTCGATCTACGCAGATCGGTCGATCGGTCGCTGGGCCGGATTCTCGATCGGGTGGCTGTATGCGTGGTTCTGGGTGATCGTCCTCGGGATCGAGGCGACCGCGGGAGCACTGATCCTGAATAGGTGGATTCCCGGGGTCGACCAGTGGCTCTGGGCGCTCATCCTGATGATCGCACTGACGGCCACCAACGTGGTCTCCGTGAAGTTCTTCGGAGAATTCGAGTTCTGGTTCGCGGGCATCAAAGTGGTCGCGATCATCGCGTTCCTGGTGCTCGGAGGGCTCGGGATCGCCGGGCTGCTGCCGGGTGTCGAGCGTCCCGGCCTGTCCAATCTGATCGGCCATGGAGGGCTCTTCCCGAACGGTCCGGCGGCCATGTTCACGGCTATCCTGGTGGTCGTCTTCTCCTTCTTCGGGAGTGAGATCGCGACCGTCGCGGCGGGGGAGGCGGCGGACCCGGTCGCGGCCGTGAAGTCCGCGGTGCGTTCGGTTGTCTGGCGCGTACTGATCTTCTATGTGGGCTCCATGGCTATCGTCGTCACGGTGCTGCCGTGGGACAGTGCGAGCGTGACCGAGAGTCCGTTCGTCGCGGTGATCAGTGCGTTCGGCTTCGAGCAGGCGGCGTGGGTGATGGACTTCGTCGTGCTCACCTCGGTGCTCTCCTGCCTGAACTCCGGGTTGTACACGGCGAGCAGGATGCTGTTCTCGCTCGCCGAGCGCGGAGACGCTCCACGAGCTCTCGGCCGGACGGCGAAAGGCGGGACTCCGCGCACCGCGGTGCTGGTCGCCACGATCGTCGGATTCCTGACCGTCGGCCTCAACTACCTTTACCCCGACACCGTGTTTCTGTTCCTGGTGAACTCGTCCGGTGCGATCGCCCTGTTCGTCTGGCTGGTGATCGCGATCTCGCAGCTGAGGATGCGGCGGCGTATCGAGCGCAGCGGAGGCGCCTTGACCTTCAAGGTCTGGTTGTTCCCGTACCTCACCTATCTCACGATCGCAGCGATCGTCGCACTGTGCATCGGCATGCTCATCATGGAGGAGACGCGGAACCAGCTGTTCATCTCCGTCGGCCTTGCCGTCGCCGTCGTCGCGGTCGGTCTCCTCAAATACGCCCGTCGGCGTCCGGACTGAGGCATTCGCCCGCAGAATTCGAGAAATCAAGTTCGTTAGCCGCACTAACTTGATAACGTGGGAACAGTGAGCACGGACACCGACACCGAAACCACCTCCCCGAACGCCGTTTCTCCGCGATACAAGTGGATGGCGCTGTCGAACACCACCATCGGCGTTCTGCTGGCGACCATCGATGCGTCGATCATGCTCATCGCCATGCCGGACATCTTCCGAGGCATCAAACTGAACCCGCTCCAGCCGGGCAACTCGTTCTACCTGCTCTGGATGATCCTCGGCTTCCTCATCGTGAGCAGCGTCCTCGTGGTCAGCCTCGGCCGGCTCGGCGACATCTTCGGTCGCGTCAGGATGTACAACCTCGGCTTCGTCGTCTACACGGCGGCGTCGCTCGTGCTGACCCTCACCCCGTTCACCGGCGAGGCCGGCGCATTGTGGCTGATCATCGGGCGGATCTTCCAGGGTGTCGGTGCAGCGTTCCTCGTTGCGAACTCGGCGGCGATCCTCACCGATGCCTTTCCCTCCAACCAGCGTGGGCTCGCGCTGGGCATCAACAACATCGCGGGTATCAGCGGTTCCTTCATCGGCCTCATCCTCGGCGGCATCCTCGGTGCGATCGACTGGCGGCTGGTCTTCCTGGTCTCCGTTCCCTTCGGACTCTTCGGGACCATCTGGTCGTATCTGAAACTGAAGGAACTCGGCACGCGGCATCGCGCACGGATCGACTGGGCGGGCAACATCACGTTCGCTGTCGGACTCATCCTGATCATGATCGGCATCACCTACGGGATCGAGCCGGCGAACGGCAACGACATGGGCTGGTCGAGTGCGCCGGTGCTCACGATCCTTGGGCTCGGCGTGGCCTTCCTCGTGTCTTTCGCGGTCATCGAGACCAAGGTCGCAGACCCCATGTTCCGGTTGCCTCTGTTCAAGATCAAGGCGTTCACCTTCGGCACCCTGTCCACGTTCCTGTCCGCCATCGGCCGCGGCGGATTGATGTTCATGCTCATCATCTGGCTGCAGGGGATCTGGCTTCCCCTGCACGGCTACAGCTTCGAGGAGACACCGCTGTGGGCCGGGATATTCATGCTGCCGCTGACCTGCGGGTTCCTTCTCGCGGGTCCGCTCTCGGGATTCCTGTCGGATCGGCTGGGCGCTCGCTACTTCGCCACCGGGGGGATGATTGGAGCCGCCCTCAGCTTCGTCCTTCTGCTGCTCCTTCCCATCGACTTCACCTACTGGGAGTTCGCACTGATCCTGCTGTTCAACGGCCTGTCGATGGGAGCCTTCGCCGCACCCAACCGTGCGGCCATCATGAACAGCCTGCCTGCCCGCGATCGCGGCGCCGGTGGAGGCATGAACTCGACCTTCCAGAACTCCGCGCAGGTGCTCTCGATCGGCATCTTCTTCACGCTGATGATCATCGGACTCTCGACGACCCTGTCGACGACGCTGGTGCAGGGGCTCACCCAGCACGGAGTCTCCCATGCCGTCGCAGAACAAGTCGGAAGTCTGCCACCGGTCTCGATCCTGTTCGCGGCGTTCCTCGGGTACAACCCGATCCAGAGCCTCGTCGGGCCGCAGGCCCTGGCCCATCTGTCGGCTGCCAACAAAGCGGACCTGACCGGTCACTCGTTCTTCTCGAATTTGATCTCCGCGCCGTTCCATTCGGGCCTCACGGAGGCGTTCATCTTCGCGGCCGTGGCGTGCCTCATCGCGGCCGCCGCGTCCTGGTCGCGAGGCAAGAAGTACGTCCACACCGATCGCTGAGCGGTCAGAACGCAGGCGAGCCCATCGCGTGTCTCCCCGCCCCTTTTTCTGCGACAGGAGCAGACTGGCGTTAGTGAGAAGGGACTCGAGGGAGAGCCCATGATCAACACGGAACCCGCCACAGGCCTGCTCTGGGCTGCCTGCGACGAATGCGGCAGGCCGTTCGACATCTCTGGCCTCTTCGATGCCTACAAGACCACCGAGCTCGCCTTCCTCGTGGCGAGTGCCCGCGAGCACGGGTGGTTGTATTCGGAGCAACGCCGCATCGTGCTATGCCCGGCTCACGCATGGCTCGCACCGAGCACAGGCCTGAGCCTCGATCCCGAGACATCCGAATCCAGCACGAGACCGATTCAGACCTGGCCCGGAGCTGCCACCTGACCGCAGCCACGTGACCGCAGCCACCTGACCATGCACCGCGCGCATGGATGCAGGCGCTGACCCTATTGGACACAACTCAGCCCGCCGCGGTTTCCTGAAGGAATGGATGGTCCCTTCGCGCGCGTGGCGCGCGTGATCATCGCGACGGTTCTCGTCGGTGTCGGTGCCGGCGTGGCGGGGGCCGCGGCCAGTCTTCTGCTTCACGGCGTGGAACACCTCGCCTACTCGTACACGAGTGGCACCCTCCTCGATGCGCTGACTCACACCGCACCCTGGCGCCGGGTGCTCGCTCTCGGAGTGGCCGGCGTCATCGGCGGCGTCGGATGGTGGGCCCTGCACCGCTGGGGCCGGCCGGTCGTCTCCATCGCATCCGGGATCGCCGGCCGGACGATGCCCGTCCTGTCCACCCTGATCCATGTCGCCTTGCAGATCGTGATCGTCGGGCTTGGCGCGTCGATCGGCCGGGAGGTCGCGCCGCGCGAACTGGGCGCCCTCGTCGCGGGCCGGCTGAGCAAGTGGGCGCGGCTCACCGATCGTCAACGCCGCATCCTCGTCGCGTGCGGCGCGGGTGCGGGCCTCGCCGCCGTCTACCATGTACCCCTCGGCGGAGCGATGTTCGCCGTCGAGATCCTCCTCCTGGAATTCAGCCCCGCGACGATCATCCCGGCACTCGTGACATCCGGCATCGCGACCCTGGTCAGCGGAATCGTCATCCCGGCGAAGCCCTTCTACGCCGTGGGTCCTGTTCACGACTCCGTGTCGCTCCTCGTCTGGGCGGCGATCGCCGGCCCGATCCTCGGTCTCGGCGCGACCGCCTTCAGCCGGCTCGCCCAGCGCGCGGAGACCTACCGTCCGAGATCTGCCTGGATCATGGTGACGATGCCGGTCGTCTTCATCTCGGTCGGTGTGCTGTCGATGGTGCTTCCTTCGATCCTCGGCAACGGGCGCGCGCTCGCTCAGACGGCCTTCGAAGCCAACCTGCCCCTCGCGATCGTCGGAGTGCTCTTCATCGCCAAAGCGGTGGCGACGTTGGCGACGATCGCGAGCGGAGCGCACGGAGGCACCCTTACGCCCTCCTTTGCAATCGGCGCCGCCATCGGCACCCTGACGGGCGGCCTGTGGCTGATGTGGTGGCCGGGATCGGATGTGTGGGCATTCGCCCTGGTCGCCGCGGCTTCCTTCCTCGCCGGTTCCATGGCGGCGCCCATCACCGCGCTCCTTCTGACGCTCGAGTTCACCGGAACCGGCACCGAGGTGATCGGTCCGATGGTTCTCGCGGTCGCCGGGTCGATGGCGGTGCGGTGGACGCTGGACCGCCGTCTTACACGGCGGTCAGTTCCAGGAAGCGAGCGAGAGCCGGGGATCGCCGTTCTTCGCGGCGATAGATCAGGCCGATCGGCCGGCTGACCGTCATCGGAAAGTCCGCGACGCGCGCGCCCAGCAAGGCGGCCTGACGCGCGAGGACGCTCGGCACGATCGTCAGTCCCGCGCCGCGCATGCTGAGAAGAACCAGTGCGTCGCGCTGGGTCGTCGTGACGACGTCCAACGGTCGCACACCGAGTCGCGAGTAAACGGAATCCGCGATCGCGCGAATCGACGTCCCGCGCGGCAACGTCACGAGGGAATGGGATGCGAGCGTGGCCGCATCGATCACACCCGGTGACTCGCCGGGGTCCTCACCGCCCGGGAGGACTGCCATGAACTCCTGGTCGCCCAGCGAGTCCACGGCGAGGTCATCGGGCACGCGCCCCAGCTCGCCGAACGCCACGTCGGCTCGGGCGAGCTTGATGGCCTCGAGAAGCTCATCGGTATCGTCGACGCCGATCACCTCCAGGCGGATGCCCGGGTGCAGGCGATGGAAGCGACCCACGTAGTCGGGCAGGACAGTCGAGACGAGCGACGGGAGCCCTGCGACGCGGAGGGATCCGCTGACCAGATTCCGGCTCGATGTGGCGATCGCCTGCAGGGCCGAGGCTTCCCGGAGCATCCTTCGCGCTGGGCCGAGAAGGCTCGTTCCGGTCTCCGTCAGTATCATCCGCCGGCCGGAGGGGATGAACAGCTCGGTCCCCAGATCGTCCTCGAGTGCCTTGATCCGGCGGGAGAGCGACGGCTGCGAGATGCGCAGGACGTCGGCAGCCGCAGTGAAGGATCCATAGTCGACGACGGCGACCATCGCTTCGAGCTGCGCCAGGTTCATATCCCGATGCTACGCAGAGGGGCCGCTTCTCGACCCTTCGGGCGGCAATCCCGAGTAGCGTCATCGCATGAGTGTCACCTCGGACGACGAGATCGTCGTCAACGACGATCCGGTCGCGCGAGACGCACGGCTCTACCGTTGGTTTCTCGACCACCTGGCGAAGTTTCCCGGCCGTGTCACCGTCGTAACGTTCGTCGCGGCCGCAGCCGTGACGGTCATCGTGGTGATTGCGGACGGCGACGCGAGTCCGACGACGGTCGTTTCGCTCATGGCGACGTTGTGGGCGCTGTTCTTCGCGGTCATGATCTACCTGCTCACGGCCCGCGACAATGACAAGGTCCTCGACCAGATCGCAGACCTGCACGAACAGCTCGCGACGGCACTCGCAGCCCCAGACGAGGACGAAGCAGAAGCCGCTGAGGACGAGACCGGTGTCAGCGACAGAGAGCCGGCCGGCGCGGCGGCCGGTCTATCGGATGCGCCCGCCGTCAATCCCGCCCCCGAGGCGACAGGTGCCGACGACACCCGACGGGACCGGGGGCCGAGGGGCGATGGCCGGAGCGGGCCGTGGCCGGTCTATGCGGATGGCGGCCAGGATCGCTCGCCGGACGACACCGGCGCACGTCGCCGGCCGCACCTGCTCGTCGGACTGCCGGCGATCCTCGACGGAGTGCCGGACGATCTCCTGGACGCGTGGACCTCGGCGACCGGTAAGAGCCGCGACGACCTTTCCCGGGCCTGGACAAGGGATCCACGAACGGACCGGCAATGGGTTCTGGAGACCGCGGGGCACGAGCGCTGGGTCGTGTTCTCCAAGGGGAGCCGAGGGTTCGGCGTCATGTCGCTCGACGGTGTCGGCAGGGGACCTCGGGGGCGCCCTCGACCGCGGTCTGGCTAGGCTGAGGCCAAGGTGTCCGGGATGCACCCGACACCGCTTTCTCCACTTTCTCCGCGTCCCACGAAAGGCTGAATTCAATGGAAAAAAGGACCCTGTCGCTCCACGACCTGCCCGGGCAGTCGATTGATATCCCCTACGCGCATTTCACGGGCGAGGCCGGCGACGGCCCACATCTCACGGTGGTCGCTGGAGTTCACGGGGCCGAGTACACGGGTCAGGCCGCCATCATGCGATTCATGCGGCTGATCGACGAGCGTGAGCTTTCCGGCTCGATCACCTTGGTGCCCACGCTCAACCAGCCTGCCTTCTGGAGCCGGACGGCTTTCGTCGTCCCGGAGGACGGGAAGAACCTGAATCGATCGTTTCCGGGAGATCCGGACGGCACTTACACCGAGGCTCTGGCGCACGCCATCTTCACCACCTTCATCGAGCCGACGGACTATCTGCTCGACCTGCATGCCGGTGACATCCCGGAGGCGCTGCAATCCTTCATGCTCTTCGAAGAGTCAGATGTCGAAGAGAAGTCGCTCGCGCTGGCGAAAAGCTACGGCCTCCCTTTCGTCGTACGGCAGAGCCGAGCATCGCGCACGGTCGGTGGCAGCACGAGCGCCGCGGCCGCCGACATCGGAGTGCCCGCGATCATCGCCGAGGTCGGTGCCAACGGAATCTGCGATGAGGAATCGATCGCCACGCACATCCGAGGGCTCAAGAACGTGTGCGTCGACCTCGGGCTGCTTCCGGCAGATGATGCTGACGGCAGCATCGAACGCGAGCCGCTCGTCCAGTCCTATGGCTGGGAGTGGTTGCGGAGCCCGGCCAAAGGCTGGTGGCAACCGGCGATTCAGCCCGGCCAGAAGGTGAACGCCGGCGACCTCCTGGGGAGCATCCTCGACCCGTATGGCGATGAACTGTTCCGGATCGACGCGCCAGGGGCCGGCTGGCCGTTGTTCATCACATCCAGCCCCGCCGTCGCGGAGGACGGCTTGCTGCTCGGACTCGCACTGCAGTCGTAGGATCGTCCGTCGCTCGGGGTCCTGGGACTCCCGGGCGACGGCTTTGCGAGGCACTGAGAACCCATGCAACGCACTTGTTATACAAGCGTGTACGCGCTTGTTATACAGGCGTGTATATTGAGTGGATCGCGCAGCATGCCATAACAAAGGAGTGGTGTCATGAGCAGCCTTGTCGCCTCGACCCTGCCGGTGGCCAGGGTCACCCGGATCACCGACGGGCTCCCCGTCTTCTATGTGGACTGCGCCGGCCGTCCCGAAGACATCCTGGCGCTCGCTTATCTGGCGTCCTCCCCGAAAGTCCATCTCGCCGGGGTGGGAATCTCAGGGTCCGGCGCCCACGCCGCACACGCTCGCGAGACCATCACGGCTCTCCTTGGCTCACTCGGGCTTGACGACATCGTGGTCGCCTCTGACGCGGCTTCCGCCACCGCGAGGGACGATGACGCGAATGCGTCCGGCCGCCGGCACCTCAGAGACGTCTCCGCTCACGAGGGGCACGAACCCGATGCACGAAGCAGAGCGGGAGTGCGCAACATCGCAGCCGAGCTCATCGTCGGCCTCGCTCGAAAGCACAACGGCCGGCTCCGCATCGTCGCGCTCGGGCCGGTGACGAACGTGGCAGCGGCGTTGCGTCTCGAAACCGATCTTCCGGCCCTCGTCAAGGAGGTGACGGTGAGCGGCGGCGCAGTCTTCGTATGCGGTGACGCGAACGGATCGGTTGGCGTCGCGAATGGCGCCGTCGGAGTCGCGAACGGTGCGGTTGGACTCGCGAATAGCGCAGACGCGGTCGCGGAGGCGGACTTCGCCGCAGATGCGGCATCCGCGGCAGCCGTCGTCTCTGCAGAATGGCCGATCACGCTGTTTCCACTCGATGTGTCCGCCGATCACGTCATCGACGATGCGCAACGCCGATCGATCGCAGATTCAGACGGTCCGGTGGGGCGCGCGATCTCCGCGCTCGGGATGGGCGATGCTCGAGCGGATCGGCTCCCGGTTCGTGGATCGCGAGACATGCGGATACCGCTCACGGTCGGAGTCGCGACGGGCGAGCTGGTGCCGCACAGCGCGCCGACGATGCAGATCACCGTCGACCTCGAACCTGCGGCGCATCGGGGCCGCACGCGGTATCGGATCATCGACATGGGCGTCAGCTCGCTCGGCGCCCCGTATCGCAACCGGGCGAGGCAGCAATGCCGGGTCGTGCTGTCGGTCCACCGGGCAGCTGACGCCTTTCTCGTCGATCGTGCGCTCGCGCTCGACGCCGTCGCTCCCTCGCTCGGCCGCGAAATCCAGTCCGCATGATCGGCGCGCCCTCGGACCGGGTGCTCCCGTGCCGTGTGCTCGCGGACGGCGTGCCACCGGACTGCGCGCTCCAGCACTGCGCGCTCCAGCACTGCGCGCCGGTATGGTGGGCTGACTACAGGCTGGAGGGCCGATGGACGACGCGTCGCAGGATTTCTTGACGCCTCCGCTGGAATCGCAGCCCGGCATCCCATTGCGTGTGTCCGTGTACAGCAGGATCGCGGACGCGATTCGCGGAGGACGTCTCCGGCCCGGCACTCTCGTCCCGTCCGAAAGCGAGCTCGGGAACTCGCTGGGTGTGAGCCGGACGGTGGTGCGCGAGGCTTTGATGCTGCTGGAGGAGGACGGCCTCATCCGTGCCCATCGGGGTGTCGGGCGGTTCGTTTCGGAGCATGCGCCGCGAATCGGCATGGAACGACTCCGGCCGTTCGAGGATGTCCTGGCGGACGCGGCTTCCGAAACGGTGGTGCGACGCGTCCGTGAATCACTTGAGCCCACGTCGGCGACATTCGTTGCGGACGGTCTGGCGATCGGAGACCGCGATCCGTCGTGGCTGTGGGAAAGCGTGCTGGTGCGGGACGGCGATGTGGTCGCCCTCCTTCAGGAGCACATCCCGGCGGGAGCGCGTCTCGAGCAGTTCGGGCCGGAAGTCGCTGCGATCGTCGAGTCGGCTTCGAACACGGGCGGGAGTCTGCTGCGCGCGTTCGTCGAATCGCTCGGCCCGGTCTTCGGCCCCGGGCAGTCGGAGATCACTCTCGGAGTGCCCGGCGCCACACGCGGCGAACTCCTCGGGGTGCCGGAGGCAGATCCCGTCCTCATCGTGACCCAGTCGGCGCAGTACCGAGGGCGCCCGTTCTACCTGGCCAAGCAGCTCTTGACGGCGGGTGCGGGACAGCTGACCGTCGCGCACGCGGCACCGTCTCGTATCTCGAGCGTGCGTACCTAAGGGCGGAAGCCGAGCGTCGGAATCGCACGACGCGGCCGACGGGGATGCTCGGATCGCGGGAAGAAACCGTCGAGAAAGCCGTACGAGGATTCGAAGTCTGACGCGCCGCGTGCCGGATTGTCGGAGTACCAGGCCGTGATCTCCTCGGGGATGGGCGCGGAGAATGATCCGCCCAGCTGCTGGACGGACAGAGCCGCCGCAACGCTGCCGAGTGACAGCGATTCCCGGATCGATCGGTCACGCGCGAGTCCTGCCATCAGGCCGGCGACGAAGACGTCGCCGGCACCGGTCGGGTCCACGACCTTGACCGGCATGCCCGGCACCTCGATCAGGTCGCCCGTGGCCCGGTCGGCCGCCACGGCACCTGCCTGGCCGCGGGTGACCACGGCTAGACCCACGCGGTCGGCAAGGACGCACGCCGCGGTGGCGGCGTCGCTCGTCCGTGTCCACGAGAGCGCTTCGATCTCGTTCGCGACGAACACATCGGCCAGATGGAGGTCGACGAGCCGGTCGAGTTCCCACGCGCCCGAAGCGTCCCAGCCGCAATTGACGACGATGCGCGCTCCGGCATTTTTTGCGTGATCGAGCCAGGGGACGCCCCGATCCAGCTCGAGGGACGTGAATACCGAACGCGACATCGGAATGTCCTCGCCGATGCCGGGGTGTTCGTTGATGTGCCCGTGGGAGACCATGGTCCGATCGCCTTCGTAAGCGAGAGAGATCGTCAGCGGAGTATGCCGTCCGGTCATCCGGACGGACCTGCTGATGTCGATGCCTTCCGCCAATTCGAGGCTCTCGCGGCAGAAGTCGCCGTAGCTGTCGTCGCCGAACGCGGTCGCAAGCGATGTCGAGAGTCCGAGCCGGCTGAGCGCGACTGCCATGTTGGCGACGCCGCCCGGGCACGAGCCCATCGCTGAGGCCCAGGTCTCGGTGCCGAGCACGGGGGCATGGTCCATGCCCGAGAAGATGATGTCCATGAATACCGGCCCCGCCAGGAACACGTCATACGCGGCATCGCCGGGCGATGAACGTAGACGGTCAGATTCCGGCGAATTCATGATCCAAGTCTTGCATGTCCGCTCAATCTCGGACAAAGGATTTCACGCTCGTGCAGATTTCGCCAAATGCTATCTTGGGCACATGCTGCCCGACCGTCGTCATGACGAAATCATCAAGATGCTCACGCAGCGTGGCGCACTACCCTTGCGCGAGGTCGCCGCAGAGCTCGGCATCAGCGAGGCGACGGCACGCCGGGACGTGAATCGTCTGGCGGAATCCGGTCGCTTGTCCCGGGTCTATGGCGGGGCCGTCATCAAGGGTCCGAACGAAGCCCCGTTCGCCTATTCGGATGGCACCGACCGCGAACAGAAGCAGCGCATCGCCCAGGCCGCGGCCGCTCTCGTCTCCGACTCGGACACCGTCGTCCTCGACATCGGGTCGACCGTGCTGGAACTCGCCCGGCTTCTCGCAGGTCGGCCGATCACGGTGGTCACGAGCAATCTCGCCGTCTACGACGTCATGAAGAACGCCGTGCGGACAGAACTCATCCTTCTTGGCGGTCAGCTTCGCCGGAACTACTGGTCGACGGTCGGAGTTCTCGCGGAGGGTGCCATGCGTCAGCTTCACGCTGACATCGCCTTCCTGGGCACGAGCGGCGTCACGCGCAACGGCCGGGTTCTCGATACCACGCCCATCGAGGTTTCGATCAAGCAGCAGATGATCCGGTCGTCGGATCGTGTCGCGCTGCTGGCCGCCGAACGCAAATTCCCGGGCACCGGGCTGAGCGTCGTCTGCGGTCCGGAGGACGTGACGACTCTGGTCACCACCGTGCGCACTGACGAGACCTTTCTTCAGGAGTTCGCCGACGCCGGAACCGATATCGTCCGAGTCCCCTGAGCGCCGTGCTCCGAGGATGGGTGGGTGCCGGCCGGGCCATCCCGGTTCCCCCCGCAGGCGGCCGGCACCTCACCATTCGCCGCGCCCGCGTGAGGCGGCGCGGCCGGCATCGCTCAACGGGATGAGAACGGCGCCGTGGCACTGTCCGTTTTCTGGGATCTTCGGAACGTGCCTACTAATGGGACGCGGTTTACGCCCGATTATGACGCGAAGTCACCGATCAATCTCGGTTCGGCCTCGGCTGCTCCCGGCGCGAACCGACGGCTCAACGATCGAGGACTGCGCCAAGTTCGGGTATCTGCTCGAGATAGCCGGCGAGCAGCCGCTTGCCGACGTCGACCGAGTCGATCAGCGGATGCAGTGCGAATGCCTTCAGCGCTTCGGTGCGGTCTCCATGGACGGCAGCAGCGATAGCGTGACGCTCGACGGCCTTCACCTGCTGCATCAACCCGAGCTGATCCAAGGTCGGCGGCGTGGTCGCGAATGGCTGAACGCCGTTCGCGTCGACCATCGCCGGGACCTCGACGACGGCATCGGAGGGCAGGCCCGCGATGGTGGAACCGTTGCGCACGTTGAGGATCATCGTCGCGCGTTCGTTGCGGGAGATCGCCCTCATCACCCGGACGGCGACGCCGGCATAACCCTCGGTGAAGAGTTCGTCCTCGGACACATCGGCTGCGGCGCGCTTCGGTTCGCCGCCGCGTGCCTCGGCCATGTAACTGGCGTTCCGGTCGCCGACGGCAGCCAGCCAGAGTCGCGCCGCAGACTCCGGATCGCGGCGGATGCTCGCGAACAGCTCCTGCTGTGTCTGGGCGAGATAGTCGCCGCGCGTCAGCGGGGCCTCGAGGATGCTCCGCACGGCTTCGCGATTGTAGTAGTAGTAGTACAGGTACTCGTTCGGAATCGTCCCCAGGGCGCGCAGCCAGTCGGTCCCGAAGACGTGCCCTTCTTCGAGCGATGCCAGCTTCGCGTCGTCGCTGAACAGCTTCGGGAGAACATCCTGCCCGTCGTAGCGGATTCCGCGCAGCCATCCGAGATGATTCAGGCCGACGTAGTCCGCCCGGACGCGACTCTGGTCGAGCCCCAGGCTCTCAGATACGCGGCGCACGAGGCTGGAGGGGGTGTCGCAGATGCCCAGCGCCCGGTCGCCCAGGACACTCTGCAGGGCTTCGGTGATGATGCCTGCAGGGTTGGTGAAGTTGAGGAAGTACGCGTCTGGTGCGAGCTCTGCGACCATGCGTGCATACTCGAGCATCGCCGGCACCGTCCGGATGGCGAATGCGATTCCGCCCGGTCCCGTCGTCTCCTGGCCGAGCACGCCGAGATCTTGCGCGACGTGCTCGTCGCACCGGCGATCTTCCAGTCCGCCGACCCGGACGGCGGCGAAGACGAAGTCGCTTCCGGCGATGGCACGACGGGCATCGGTGGTTGAGGTGACGTGCGGGCCGTCGTCGCCGGGTCCGGACAGCTGGGAGAGCACCGCGGTGATTGCGTGGAGTCGTTCCTCGCTGATATCGAACAGGGCGAGCTCGTCCACCTGCGGTGCGCCCACGCCCCGAACCAGCTCATGGTAGATGTATGGAGTGCGGAAGCCGCCGCCGCCAAGGATCGTCAACTTCATGATCCCGACTCCTCGCCACAGCCCACGTGTGCGGTCGCTCCGGGATCGGCCAGATCATCGATCGTCCGGACGTCGCGGTGCGAATCGGATGCTGTCGTCATGGTGGAAGCAGCCTATCAAGGTCAGTCAAACTCGATCGATATCATTCACGTCGTCGGACGCTACGGATCGACTTTGAATAGGATCAGACTGTTCAGGCCCTTATTCCGTCACAGTACGTCACCTTTGCTGAGTTTCTTGCAAACCCGATCACGCTCGTGCAAACTGACACAGATCTCGCGACCGTACGATGGTCGGGTCCCGCAATTTACCGATCGAAAGTGGAGAATGGTCACGGCGAACGGCGCGCCGAGAAGGAGCATCCGGCGCAGCAACACCGTTGCAGGGTATGCCCTCCTCGCACCGAGCCTCTTCGGGATCGCGGTCTTCCTGCTCATCCCGATCGGTGTCGTGATCTGGCTGAGCTTCCAGAACTGGAACCTGATCGGTCCGTTGAAGTTCGCCGGACTGTCCAACTGGTTCGCAGTCCTCTCGGATCCGACCTTCGTCAACTCACTGCTCGTCACCCTCTTGTTCGTACTGCTGGTCATCCCGATCCAGACTGCGCTCGGCATGCTCATGGCGTCGTTGCTGACCCGTCGCCTCCCCGGATCGGGCCTCTTCCGGGTGATCTTCGTGATCCCGTGGGTGTGCGCACCATTGGCGCTCGGCGTCGTGTGGAACTGGATCTTCCAGCCCACCGGAGGCGCACTGAACGCGCTTCTCGGAACGCACATCCCGTGGCTGACGATCCCCGCTGTCGCCCTGCCCGCGGTCGCGGTCGTCAGTATCTGGTCACAGGTCGGCTACGTCACGCTCTTCTTCATGGCGGGACTCGCCGTCATCCCCGACGAGGTGATCGAAGCTGCGCGCGTCGACGGCGCCAGTCCGAGCCGGATCTTCTGGAGCATCAAGGTCCCGCTGCTGCGGCCCACATTGTTCTTCGTGCTGGTCACCTCCATCATCTCGACCTTCCAGGTGTTCGACACGATCTACTCGCTCACCCAAGGCGGCCCGGGCAACACGACCGACGTCATCGCCTACCGCATCTACCAGCAGGCGTTCACGAGCTTCAATCTCGGGCAAGCCGCCGTGACCGCACTCGTCCTGTTCGTTGTCCTCGTCGCTGTGACCATCGGGCAGCAACTCTATTTCCGGCGGAAGATCACCTATGACCTCAGCTGACCAGGCGTCCGACACGATCCGGGTCACAGTGCCCCCTGCTCGTCGCCGCCGAGATCGCGGCGGCGCGACGGTGACCAGCGTGATCGTCAGTTACGTGATCCTCATCGCCGGCGCGCTCATCACCCTCGGCCCGTTCGTGCTCAGCGTGATGACGTCCCTGAAGACCCCTCAGCAGTTCGCCACGCAATCGCCGCTCGC
>FSWU01000035.1_pt1 | contig 54027 bp, 45 predicted proteins | sample 1638061 | NCBI WGS metagenome assembly FSWU01 (sample SAMEA3914788, study PRJEB12502) | metagenome | biome: forest; material: soil | place: Canada | collected 2011-07-03 | depth 0.1 m
GTGGACCGCATTCATGACGGCCGCTCGTTCTCGACACGGCGCACGCAGGCCTACCAGGACGGCTTGCCGATCCTGTCCATGATCGCGTCCTTTCAGCTCGAAGACAGCGGGCTGGATCACCAGATCGAAATGCCTGAAGGGCTTCCCGATCCTGAGTCTCTCCCGACACCGGAGAGTCTTCTCGCGGAGATAGATCACCCTGTCGCACGATCGTGGTCGAGCGAGCGTCCCTTCGACATCCGTCATGTGGACTCGCCTGTGTACGTGAGAGTCGAGGGCGAGCGTGTCGCACATCAGGCGGTATGGATGAAGTCGATCGGCACGCTTCCCGACGATCCGAACCTTCATCGCGCTGCGCTCGCGTACGCGAGCGACTACACGATTTTGGAGCCCGCATTGCGCCGTCATGGTGTCGCCTGGGCGACGCCCGGTTTCAAGATGGCAAGCCTCGACCACGCAATGTGGTGGCATCGGTTCGGTCGGGTCGACGAGTGGATGCTCTTCCTCACAGAGTCGCCGAGTGCGACAGGAGGGCGGGCACTGTCTCTCGGCAGAATCTACAGTCAGGACGGTCGGTTGCTGGCCAGTGTCGCGCAAGAGGGCATGATCCGGGTCCCCGCAGTGAGGTGACCTGGCAGGTCGCTCAGCTTTGATATTCAACTCGGATGTTGCTCACGTCGGGCGGTGATAATCTTCACCTTCGTCGGACCTCACGAAGGAGCTTCATGACCGAGTCCTCCCCGCTTACCCGTCGTGCAGTCGTTGCCCTTGGTGGCGCCACGGTGATGGGCGCCAGCGCCCTCGCCCTCGCCGCCTGCACCCCGACGACATCGTCGTCAGGCGGCACCGGCTCTGGATCCGGTAGCAGTGGTTCCGGTAGCAGCGACTCGAGCGGCTCCGGGAGTTCCGGGAGCTCCGGATCGAGTGGCTCCGGGTCTGGCGACAGCGGTTCGTCCGGCTCCGGGACACCTGTCCCGAGTCTGGTCAAATTGTCTTCGATACCGGTCGGGGGGTCCGTCTCCTCGACCCTTGGTGGTCAGCCGATCGTGGTGGCGCAGCCGAAGAAGGGGACCGTCGTGGCGTTCAGCGCCATCTGCACGCATCAGGGCTGCATAGTCGCCCCTGCCGGTCTGCGTTTCGACTGCCCGTGCCATGGCTCCATCTTCAACGCGGTGAACGGCGATGTCATCCGTGGGCCGGCGATCCGGCCCCTCAAGAAACTTTCGGTCAGCGTATCGGGTGACTCCGTCACCATCTCCGCTTAGATCTGACCGAAAATGGAATTCGACGGACTCCCGCTTCACATCCTTCTCGTCCATTTCACGGTCGTCCTCCTGCCGCTGACAGCTTTATGCACGGTGGCAAGCGCGGTCTGGCCTTTCGCCAGGCGACGTCTCGGGATCGTGACTCCCTTGCTGGCCATTGCGATGATGGTCTTGGTGCCGCTCACGATCGATGCCGGCCAGTGGCTTGAGGATCGCGTTGCGATCACGCCCGCCATCGAACATCATGCGCAGCTGGCCAACACGCTCTATCCGTGGACGGTGGCACTCTTCATCGCGGCTGTGCTCCAGTGGGGCTGGTTCCATTTCTTCGATCGGGAGAAGGCGACATTCAGGGTTTCGCGGCGGCTTCGCCTGATCATGATGATCGTCTTTTCCGTGATCGCCGTGGCGGTTGCGACCGGATTGATCATCGACGTCATCCAGATCGGAGAGGCAGGCGCTCGCGCCGTGTGGACGAACTCGTTCAGTCCGACGCCGCTTCCTTCTCACTCGCCCGCGCCGTAGCCTCAGCGCGGTTAGCCTCACCGCGGCAGCGCGACAGCAACGCAGCTCCTGGAGGCGACGAGACGGCGGCGATCACAGGTCGTCGGCGCGACAAGGCGGGGGCGCCGCAGTGCTCCTGCGAGCTTCTGATCGTCAGTTGCGACGTTTGGTGAATTTGACCGGCTCGTCGACGTATGGCGCCCAGGCTTCTCGTTCGAGTTCTTTGATCCGGCGCGGTCTCTGGGTCAGTGCATCCACGAGCACGAGTGTGGTCGCGGCGCGTGCGTAAAGTACGCGCGGTTCAACACCGTCTGGCGACCATATCTCATAGCAGACGTCGAGGCTGGCACCTCCCATCGGGCCGATCCACAGCTGGATGTCCAATGGCTGTCGACGGTACGGGATGGGAACGAGGTATTCCGCCTCTTGCCGTGCGATCAGAGTCAGTGTCGAGGCACCAGGCAGCCCGTCCAGCACAGCGGTGCTCGCCCATCTGGTCGGCACTGCGTTTTCTTCGTCCGACCAGAAGGCTTGAATCCTCGCCTCCTCGAGGAGACGGAACATCGAGGCGTTGTTGACGTGGCCATATGCGTCGAGATCGGCCCATCTAAGCGTGGTGGGCACGTGCAGACGCACGATGTCAGCCTCTCGTGAGGCGGCGGTGGGTCGAGCGATGTGGCGCGGCCGCTTCGGGGCCGAGACGTTCGACCTTGTTCTCCTCGTAGGCTTCGAAGTTACCTTCGAACCAGTGCCAGTGGGCGGGGTTCTCTTCCGTTCCTTCGAAGGCGAGGATGTGGGTGGCGACACGATCAAGGAACCAACGGTCGTGCGACGTGACGACAACGCAGCCAGGGAATTCGAGTAACGCGTTCTCGAGGCTGGACAGAGTTTCGACATCCAGATCGTTCGTGGGCTCGTCGAGAAGCAGGAGGTTGCCGCCCTGTTTGAGAGTCATTGCCAAGTTCAGACGGTTTCGTTCACCACCGGAGATCTTGCCGGCGGGTTTCTGCTGGTCGGAACCTTTGAAGCCGAATGTGGACAGATATGCCCGGCTGGGGATCTCGGTCCTTCCGACCTGAATGTAGTCCAGGCCTCCGGAGATGACCTCCCACAGATTCTTCTTCGGGTCGATCCCGCTGCGCTCCTGGTCGGCGTACGAGATCTCGACGGTCTCTCCGACTCTCAGCTCTCCGCCGTCGAGCGGTTCCAACCCGACGATCGTCTTGAACAGCGTCGTCTTGCCCACGCCATTCGGCCCGATCACGCCGACGATGCCGTTACGGGGCAGCGTGAAGCTCAAACCGTCGATGATCTTGCGTTCGCCGAACGACTTCTGAATACTCTTGGCTTCGAGCACGACCTGACCGAGACGGGGGCCCGGCGGGATCTGGATCTCCTCGAAGTCGAGCTTCCGGGTCCGTTCGGCCTCAGCCGCCATCTCGTCGTAACGGGACAGACGCGCCTTGGATTTGGCCTGCCTGCCTTTGGCGTTGCTTCGGACCCATTCGAGTTCCTCGTTGAGCCGCTTCGACAGCTTCGCGTCCTTACGGCCCTGCACCTCGAGCCGTTCGGCTTTCTTCTGGAGGTATGTCGAGTAGTTGCCCTCGTATGGGTACAGGTGCCCGCGGTCGACCTCGGCAATCCATTCCGCCACGTGGTCGAGGAAGTACCGATCGTGCGTCACAGCCATTACTGCACCGTGGTACGCGGCGAGGTGCTGCTCCAGCCAGAGAACACTCTCGGCATCCAAGTGGTTGGTGGGCTCGTCGAGGAGCAGTAGGTCCGGCTTCTGAAGAAGCAGCTTGCAGAGTGCGACGCGCCGCTTCTCGCCACCGGACAGATTGCTGATGTCCGCATCCGACGGCGGACACCGAAGCGCGTCCATGGCTTGCTCCAGCTGCGAGTCGAGGTCCCACGCGTCGGCGGAGTCGATCTGTTCCTGGAGCGCACCCATCTCGGGTAGCAGGGTGTCGTAGTCCGCGTTAGGGTCCGCAAGCTCCTGGGATATCTCGTTGAACCGATTGACCTTCGAGAAGATCTCCGCCAGGCCCTCCTGGACGTTCTCGAGAACCGTCTTGCTCTCGTCGAGAACGGGCTCCTGGAGGAGGATTCCGACTGTGTAGCCGGGGCTCAGCTTTGCGTCGCCGTTGCTGGGGGTGTCGAGTCCAGCCATGATCCGAAGGATCGATGACTTGCCGGCGCCGTTCGGGCCGACCACTCCGATCTTCGCTCCCGGCAGGAACGCCATCGTGACGTCATCGAGGATGACCTTGTCGCCGATCGTCTTCCGGGCGCGGACCATCGAGTAAATGTATTCGGCCATGCTCCCAGTCTATTGGCGGTGACAGTCGGACGCCGCCGTGTTCGATGTCGGCTGATCCGAGCAGCCGCATCGCGCCCGATCTATTGGGGAATCGGTACGGTGTTCCCGATCAGGCATTTGCCCGTCGAAAGAAGCGGAGCGACTTGGCTGTGGTAGCCGCCGCTCCCCGCACCGTTCTGCCCGATCAGGCACTCGCCGTGAAACCGGACCGAAAACTGGATGGATCCCGGCGTGAGACCAACGGTCGTCTTGTCGGCGGTCACTTGCATGTCGGCTTTGTCGAACCCGGCCGCGGCAAGTGCGTTGATGAAATCCATACCGACCGGGCTCGGATTGGAGGCCAGCACACGCTGATTGACGAAATCGAAGAAGGGCAGATTCTGTGCGGCACTCCCCTTCGGTTCCAACGTCGGCGCGGAGGGCGTAACGCTCGGAGTAGGCGAAGGTGCCGACGTCGCGGTGTCACTGGGTGACGACGTTGGTCCCGTACCGCCTGTGCAACCCGACAGCGCTCCGGTCAGCAGAATTGCGCCCATCACAGTGACGGCGCCTACGATCGCGGTGCGGCTTCGCCATCTCATGCTCGACCGACTCCCCCTCACTGCTGCCGTCTGACTGCTGCCGTCCGTCAGACGAGTCTATTGGGAGGCGTGTAGGACATTCCCTGAGAAATCGGCCATCGGCTGACGATGGTTTTGAACACCAAGAACGTTCCGCCCTTCATCCTCGCATTATCGGTCCCATCTGCACATGTCAGGCCTCCTCAGTGGTCAGGCCTCCTCAGCGGTTACGCCTCCTCAGCGGTTACGTCTACGCCGCCGTCATCGTTCTCATCGACGGCGAACCCTGCCCGCACAGAACCGTCGCCTTCCTCGGATGTCGCCGCTACCATCTCGTCGGGATCGAAAGGCCTATCCGAGTGGTTCCCATCCGCCTCCGCACGGACATTGCGGGTGAACGCACAGGACCCCAAAGTGAGGTCATGACCGATCGAGTTCGCATCGACCTCGGCGATGGTTCCGGATCGCTCACCATTGTCCCAATCGCGTATCTTGAGCCGCCCATTTACGATCACGCGCTGCCCCTTCGAGATCGAGGCTGCGGCGTTCATCGCGAGCTGGCGGAACGCGGTCACGGTGAACCAATTGGTCTCAGCGTTTTCCCACTGCGAGGACGTCCGATTGAATCTCCGAGCAGTGGCGGCCAACCGGAAGCTCGTGATCGGCAATCCTTCCTGGGTCACGAGGTGGCGAGGGTCTGTTGCGACGACCCCGATGGTCGTAAATGTCTCTGTCATGTCCCAAGTCTCGCCAGAGAGGGGCGCCTGCTGTCCGCTGCCGTGTCGAACTGTGAACAATAAGCGTCAATATCGCGATCTTGAGGAACGCTACCTTAGCTCTGCACACCATGCTCCCGGCTAGCGATTCGCGACACTGCGTGCGCGCAGCCCGCGAATGGCCTATGTCCCAGCTAGCATCCGACACATGAACATCTGGACTGAGTTCGTGAACTGGTTTCAATCCGCAGCCGCGCGCCCGATCATTTTCAACGGCGCCGTGCTCATCGTCGGCGTCATCGTCGCAGCGCTGATCTCCGCTCTGATCGCTCGTGGTGCAATCAAAGGGCTCGTCTCTCAGTCCGAGCGTCAGCAGAAGGCGTCCGCGATCGCTGCTCTGATCGACGCCGCCACGGAAGCATCCGTGTGGCACTCGCTTTCGCCGGCCGAGCAGGTCATCTCGGACCGCACGGTCGGCCAGGCCGACATCCTGGTGCGTCTGCTTCCCATCAAGGGTGCCGGCATAGCTGCGACCTGGGCAAACCATCAACTCGGCGAGATGAAGCGAAGCTCGGCCACCTACGGCTACCAGTTGGACCCGGCCATCGCCGAATTTCGTGACCGTCTCATCGAGTGGCAGAACAACCCGTCTCGTGCAAGGAAAGTATTCTTGAACGACCTCGAACGGTGGCGTTTCGACTCGACCGATACCGAGCGTGCGATGGCAGCGCAACAAGATGCATGGGTCGCGCAGCAACATCACGAACAGTACGCGAACGTCGGGGGTGCAGCGGACACAGAAACCTACGCCCAGGCATCGGAGGCACCCTCATCGGCGCGGATCGCCAACGACACGAACCCACTCTCGACGTTGCCGCATGCCCCCGAATCCCTTAGCGACGACGGAGCGCCAACTCAGGCATACACCCCGACCCTGAGCTGAGATCAGTCGGTGATCAGACCGACCATGCCTCTGCCTGGCTCCACCAGTCGTCGAATGGGCTCGCCGGAACGGCACGCTTGTGACGCGTAGCCACGAAACGTTCCTCGATCGCCTCAGCGACGGCGTCCGGTACGTCTCGGCCCTCTAGATAGTCGTCGATATCGCTGTACTGGAGACCGAGGTTATCCTCATCCGTCTGACCGGGTGTGTGATCGAGCAGGTCCGCTGTCGGCGCCTTCTCGTATAGACGGCTCGGAGCGCCAAGATATTCAAGCACGGCTCGCCCTTGGCGCTTTGTCAGGCCGGTCAATGGCACGATATCCACTCCGCCGTCGCCGAACTTCGTGAAGAAGCCGGTCACAGCTTCGGCGGCATGGTCCGTTCCGACCACGAGCAGCCGTCGCTGTCCCGCGATCGCGTACTGCGCAACCATCCGCGACCGGGCTTTCACGTTGCCTTTGGTGAAGTCGCTCATCGGCTCCCCCATCGAGTCTTCGTATTCGGCCACGAAGCCGTCGACACCTCGCTGAACATTGAACACCACCGACCTCTGCGGCCGGATGAACGTCAGTGCGAGCTGGGCGTCATCCTCGTCGTGCTGGGTCGCATACGGCAGCCGGACCGCGAAGAACTCGGCATCGACGCCGTCAGCGAGAAGTCGCTCCGTTGCGAGTTGGCACAACCGTCCGGTGAGCGATGAATCCTGTCCACCGCTGACGCCGAGAACGAAGCCTCGCGCGCCCGTCCGCGACGCATAGTCGGTCAAGAAAGTGACGCGGCGTTCAACTTCCTCCGCGGCATCGATCGATGGGCTGACGTGCAATTCACGTATGATCAATTCCTGCAATCCACGCATAAAAGCACCCTAGCGCGCTCACGTTTCGAGCACGTGAATAAGGGATCAGGTGGGGTGAGCAACGGGGCTTGAACCCGCGACCTCCTGGACCACAACCAGGCGCTCTACCAACTGAGCTATGCCCACCATGTTCCCGTCCGGCCATCGAGCCGAGCAGGCAACGCACTAGATTCTATTACATCCGCGACCCCCGCAATTGCCACACGTGCCTTCCTGCGGGCTTCGCACTGTCCCGCCGCTGCTGTGTCACCCCGCCGTCACCGCGCCGTCATCCGCCGGATCCCGTACGGTATCGTGGAGACGCATCGGCCCTCGTAGCTCAGCGGATAGAGCAGGAGCCTTCTAATCTCTTGGTCGCAGGTTCGATTCCTGCCGGGGGCACCTTTGCTGCCATGTTGCGCATTTCCCCGGTGTGATGTACCTGGCGTGATGTACCTGGCGTGATGTACCTCGCGCGCATTGCGGCATGATCCGTCAGACTCGATCTCCGGTTGGGTGCAAGTCGGGTCAGACCTTCTCAGGTGGCGATTCACACGGCCTATTCGCTGACGCGTTCCCCCTGAAATCGCGGCGCCCATTCATCGACTATCCGCGAAGCCACCGCCTGCACGGCTTCCGTGGCCGGCCCTGGCGGCGACACGAATGCGGCATGCCGGTAATAGTCCAGTTCCCGTATCGACTCCAGGATGTCTGCGAGGGCACGATGCCCGCCGTTCTTTTCCGGTGCGTTGAAATAGATCCGCGGAAACCAACGGCGGGCGAGCTCCTTGATGGAGGAGACATCCACACTGCGGTAGTGGAGGTGATTGTCGAGGCGCGGCATGAATTTCGCCAGGAAGGACCGGTCGGTGCCGATCGTATTGCCCGCCAACGGCGCCGTGCGGGCGACCGGAGCGAACCTTTGAACGTACTCCAGAGCCTTGAATTCGGCTTCTGCAAGGCTGATACCGTTCGGGATCTCATTGATCAGCCCCGACTTCGTATGCATGTTGCGCACGAAATCGTTCATGTTCTCGAGAGCCGATGGGTCGGGATTGATGACGATATTCAGTCCCTCGTCGAGCACGTTCAATTCAAAATCGGTCACGACGATCGCGATCTCGACCAGTTCGTCGACCTCGAGGTCGAGCCCGGTCATTTCGCAATCGATCCAGACCAGGCGATCCGACGAAGTAGACATGCCGAAAGTCTAGCGACCAGCTCCGACAGCGCTCGCGGGGACGATCTCGACCTGGGGTGAATGGGATCGGAAGCTCAGCCTCAGCCTCAGCCGCGCGCGGCGCGCGATCAGCACTGCGATGACGACGGCCGCGACCGCGGGAACTGCGCCGGACAAAACCATCGCGGCGTGGGGCCCGATAAGCTCCACGATCTGTCCCATGATGGGCCCTCCGATCGCCTGACCGCCCAGAAGCACCAGGATGTACAACGACATCACCCGGCCCCTGATCCGCACATTCGTCGACATCTGGATGAGCGAGTTGGCACCTGTGATGAACAGAAGGTTCGCCACACCGGTACCGACGAGCAGCAGCGCGAACACGAACTCGTCCGGCGCGAAACCGGCAGCGAGCTGGAAGACCCCGAGCACTCCTGCCGCTGCGATCACAGCGCTCAATCGCACAGCCATTCGACGGGTCGAAAGAATCGCGCCCGTGAACGCCCCCGCCGCGACGACTGCGTTGAACAGCCCGTATCCCTGCGCGCCGACGTGAAAGATACTGCTCGCGAACGAGGACAGCAACACCGGCATGTTGAAAGCGAACACAGAGAGGAACGCGAGCATCACGATTGTCCAGAAGATCGTCGGCTTCGACCGGGCGTATTTCAGCCCTTCGACCATCTGACCCTTGCCTCGCGGTGCTGCCACACTCGCGTGAAGCTTGCTCACGTTGAGCCGCGAAATCGCAAAGACGACAAGAGCGCAGCCGATCCCGTTGATCCCGAATGCCCATCCGGCTCCAACCGCGGTGATCATGATGCCACCGAGCGCCGGCCCGATGAGACCGCCCATTTGGAAAATCGAGGAGTTGAGGCTGATCGCGTTTCGCAGGTAATGCGGACCCACAAGCTCGTTGACGAACACCTGACGAGCCGGGTTGTCGACCACGGTCACGAACCCGAGGATGAGGGAGATCCCCCAGACCTGCCACACCTGGACCTCACCGATCAGTGTCAGGACGGCCAGAGTCCCTGCAAGAATCGCCGCAACGGATTGCGTGAGCATCAAGAGCACGCGTTTCGGGTAGCGATCGGCGATCACGCCGCCGAAGAGGCCGAACAACAGCATCGGTGTGAACTGGGCGGCGACCGTCACGCCGACCGCCGCGGCGCTGCCGGACAGGGTCAGCACCAGCCAGTCCATCGCGATCCGTTGCATCCACAGCGCCGTGTTGGCGACGAGGTTCGAACCGGCGAAGATCCGGTAGTTGGGTACTCGAAGCGAGACGAGCGTTTCGCGCCACGGAGGGCGTTCGCTCAGGACTTGCATTGGGCCGGTCGGTGGGGCTGCATCGAGCGAGGGCGTTGCCACTGGTGATTCCTCTTGCGTTTCGTATCTTAAACCGCTGGTGATCGATCTATTTCTTTGGGATACCATCAACGTTATGCAACCGGCAGCATTCTCGCGCTAAATTAGACCTATAACTCCCATTGGATTTTCGAATAGCGAGTCAATGTGTTCGACCCCGTGCTCCTGAGAACGTTCCTCACCGTCGCCGAGACCAGAAGTTTCACCAAAGCCGCGTCGCGACTGGGGATCAGCCAGCCCACCGTTAGCCAGCAGATCCGCAAGCTCGAGTCGTCTGCCGGCCGACAACTCATCGCCCGGGACACGCGCGACGTTCAGCTGACTGACAACGGTGACGCGATGGCCGGATTCGCTCGCTCGATCCTCGCTGCACACGCAGAGGCGACGAACTACTTCGGCGGAGCGGCGATGAAGGGCCGGCTGCGATTCGGATCGGCCGACGATCTCGCCATCACGCAGCTTCCGCGGATCCTCCGTCACTTCCGGCAACTGCACCCGCAGATCAACCTCGAACTGACTGTCGACCAGAGCGGCCCGCTGCATCGGAAGCTAACCGCGGGCCAGCTCGACCTCATCTTCATCAAGCAGGCTCCGGGCACAACCGATGGCACCGTCGTCGGAACGGACGCGCTCGTCTGGGTCGGCCAGGAGAAGACCACGCTCGGCCCGGATGAGGCTGTTCCACTGATCACGTATCAGGGTCCCAGCCTCAGCCGTCAGGCGGCCATCGATGCCCTGGAAGCGGCGGGCCGCACCTGGCGGATCACCTGCAACACGCGTGAGGTGAACGGTGTCCTCGCCGCGGTCCGCGCGGGCCTTGGTCTCGCGGTCTTCCCGCACTCGTTGATCCCGGAGGATCTGGTCAAGGTCTCCAACCGATTCTCGCTGCCGGATCTCGGCAGCGTCGACTTCACCCTGCTCTCGAACCCGCTCGGACCGAAAGAACCGATTGAGGCGCTTTCGGCGGCGATCGTCGGCCGCACCCTCACGCGCGGCTCACGCTGACGGCAAGAGGCGTACCGTCGCTCGCGCGGCTCACGCTGAAGGCAAGCGCCGCGCCTCAGCCCCTGACGTCGTCCTGGTCGCTCTCGACCGGGTCGCTGTCCGAGGAGTCGAAGTAGTAGTCCACGTGTTGTTCACCGGCGACATCGCGCGCTCCGTCGGCGGTATACCAGAACAGCGACTCGAGCCCATCGACAGCAGCGACGGCACCGATGCGCTCGTCATAACGACCGCCCACCAGCACCCGCTTCTCGCTCTCCCCGGCCAACGGTCCGTCTACGTACTCGACCACATACTCGATCTCGGTCGGTGCCTCGTGTGCATCAGTCATGCCACAACGTTATCCTGAGCCAGGTCAGGAGGCCACGAAGTGCCAGCTTCCGGTAGCGACCGCGATCGCGACCGCCGCTGCGGCCACCGCTCCGCCAAGTGCGATGACGAACCAGTCGATTCGCCCGAATCGGCTCGGGCGCGCCCACGTCCGCGGTCCAGGCGCGCCGAATCCGCGGGCTTCCATCGCCGTCGCGAGCTTGCTCGCCCTCCGTATCGACAGGACAAGCAGTGCGAAAACCTGTCCGACGATGCGGCGCAATCGCCCGCGATCCGCAACCCCCCGGGCACGACGTGCCAGCTCGATCGCCCGCCAATCCTCCGTCAGCAGGCCCATCAATCTGAGCGCGGCGAGACCACCGATCACGAATCGGGAAGGCATCCGTACGATCTGCGCCAAGCCGTCGGCGAGGTCGGTGGGATCGATGGTCAAGAACAGAACCACGGCAGGGATGCCGATGGCCAGAATCCGCAGTGTCGTCGCCACGGCCAGAGCAATGGACCCCTCCGTTACATGGACCGACCAGAACTCCCAATACGTGTGACCCGAGGGCTGTCCATACAGGACGGTCGTCAATCCCGCCAGAATCGCCGCGATGACCAGAGGAACGGCTCGCAATGCCGCTGCCCGGAACGGCAGGCGCGTGAGCCCCAGAAGGACGACCTCCAGCACCAGTGCCACGGACGCGGAAACCCAGTCGACCGTCAGGATCAACGTTGCGCTCAGCACGAGCACAGCCGCAAGCTTTGCGACCGGATTCACTCGTCTCAGCGGGCCGACACGAAGCGGTTCTGCGAGACTCATCTCGCATCCTCCGCCTCTTGGACGCGGACCTTCGCGTCGAGCGTCCGCCCGGCCCCTCCGGCACTGCCCGAGTATTGCCCGACCGCGCATTCGACAGCACCGAGCGCCTCGACGAATGCGGCGTCGTGGGTCACCGCCACCACCGCGTGTCCGTCATCGATCAATTCGGCGATCAGGGAGGTGAGTTCACGCCAAGTGCGTGCGTCCTGTCCGAACGTCGGCTCGTCGAAGACCAGCAGAGAAGGACGTGTAGCCAAGACTGTGGCCACCGTCAGCCTGCGCTTCTGGCCTCCGGACAGCGTGAAAGGGTTGGCGTCGGCGAGGTCGCCGATGTGCAGACGGTCAAGCAATTCGTCGACGCGCCGGGTGCGCTCGGCCGCCGGCATCCGCAGCGCACGCGGACCGATCTCCAGCTCTCGACGGACGGTCGTCGCGAGAAGCTGATGTTCCGGGCTCTGAAATACACTGCCGATCCGCGTCAGCAGTTCCGAGGATCGCCAGCGGAACGGTTCCGGCCTGGCACCTCGCGCCAGCAAAGGAGCCGCCTCGAGCTTCCCTCCGAGCGACGGGATCAACCCGCCGACAGTCAACGAGAGAGTGGATTTACCGATTCCATTCCGACCCGTCACAGCGGTCGCAGAACCCTCTCGAATCTCGAGATCGAAGCCGCTGAGCAGTGGGGCGTCGGCGACCGGTCCGACTACGAGCGATTCTGCACTCAACAGGACACCACCGCCGGAACGCGGCGCTCCGTGACCACCACCGAGGAACGAGTTCGAAGAGCTGCCCGGAACCCACACGCCCGCGCTTTCCAAGGCTGCGCGATGAGCGCTGAAGACTGTGTCAGCCGCGCCATCGGCCAGTATCCCCCCCGCCGAATCGAGGACTATCACGCGATCTACCAGTTTCGCCCACACGGAAACGCGGTGCTCGACCACGACGAGCGTCGATCGGGTGTTCCGGACGACCGACGACACGGCGTCGACTATTTCTCCCACTCCCGCTGGATCGAGGTTCGCCGTCGGTTCGTCGAGCAGAAGCAATCCCGGCCGCATCGCCAGGAGGCCGGCCAGCGCCAGGCGCTGTTTCTGGCCCCCTGAGAGCTGTGAAGTCGGCGTACCGAAGGGAAGGTCGAGCCCGACGGCGTCCAACGACTCGCTCACGCGACGCCACGTCTCCTCGCGAGCGATTCCGAGGTTCTCGCAGCCGAAAGCGACGTCGTCGCCGACCCGAGCCAAGACGACCTGCGAGTCCGGGTCCTGCAGCAGGTAACCGCTTCGTCCCCGTTCGGACGCCGCGGGGCGTCCGTCCACGAGGAGAGCGCCCTCCTCCTCCCCTTCTTCGTCCCCGCCGAGAACTCCGGCCAGAGCGGCAAGCAATGTACTCTTTCCCGAACCTGATGCGCCGAGAAGGAGAACACGCTCCCCCGGCTCGATGGCGAGCTCGAGACCGCGAAGCGCCCATGCGCGCCGTCCGGCATGTCTCCAGCCCCACCCCGACGCCTGGACACTCGCCGGGCGGAACCTGGCTGCGTCGTGGCTGTTCACACCCGCGCCGACACGTTTCGACCAGCTGCGAATCTGTTCAGCGCACCGGTCTTCGCAAGAGCTCGCACGAGCAACCACGATCCGAAGCCCGCTATCACGAGACCCGAGATCATCGTGGTCACGGCATAGATGACGTGGAATTGAAACGTGGTGGCCGGATACCACACGGTGAGGTCGAGGATCGACTCCCCGACGCCAGCACCGAGGCCTGCCAGCACAGCGACGTACCAGCGCCAATTCCGGTACAAGAAGATCGCGAACACGACTTCCGCGCCGAGACCTTGAGCCAGACCCGACAGCAAAGTGAGTGCGCCCCACTGGTTGACCATGAGCGTCGAGACGATCGCCGCGACCAGCTCCGTATACAGAGCGGCACCGGGCTTGCGGATGATGAGCCCTCCCAGCACGCCAGCGAACAGCCATGGCCCATTGATAATCCCTTGCAATCCGGGGAGGGCGGCGGAGATTGGAGCGCCGACCGGGTTCGACGCCTGATCCCAGACCCAGAAGACCACGCCGGCCGCGACTGCGATGACACTTGCGACGACGATGTCCACGACGCGCCATCGCATGCGGCGTGAAGCGACGCGAGGGGCTGCAGAAACTGTAGTGTGCACGATTCGTGCCCTTTCTCTCGGAAAGAGGCACGGGTCAGACTCCAGCTGATGCCGGAGCCCGAAGAGAATTGAGGCCTTCCTGCGCTGGCATGATCCAGATCAGGTTCGACGGTCGAAGCTTAGATCAGCTTCCTCTCAGCCCGGCTCACCGGACTCCCGTGTTCAGTCGTATCCTACCGCCGGCGGCGATTCGCGGCGAAGAAGGCTGCCGATCCGTTACTAATTGAGAGCGCGAGCTACTTCTTGAGAGCGCGGATCACCCGTGCCCACGAGCGGCCCGCGACCCACACGAACGGAATCGCCACCGCGAGCAGAGAAATGATGTTCGGCTGGAATCGCACGCCGTCGGCATCCCGAATGTAGGCACCGATCGGCACGCTCGCGCCACCGCCGCCACCACCACCCGCTCGATCGTCCGCAGGCTTGTCTCCGCCTTCGTCGCCCGCACCGAAGCCGTAGTATGCGAGCGCGACCGGCACAATCGTCGCGTCACCGAGTTCGATGGGATCACCGTAGACCGATTTGATGCCCGTGTGCCGCGCGTTCTCCATCAGCTTCTCCGTGAGACTACTCATGCAAGCAACCGTACTCGACGGGCCGTCGAGCGAACAGTCCAAGCCAGCGGGAGTCTTGGCAGCCGGGACCTGGTCAGCCAGAGTCTGGCCTGCCCGCGGCGGAACCTCCGTCGAGCCTGTTCGGATCCGTGCGGGTCAGATCCAATGCCGCACGCTCTGTTCCGACGAGAGATGCCGGTCCGATCGCACCCCGTCCGAAGCGCTCGGCCACCTGATCGACGGTGTGCTCGGCCCTCCGCCATTCTTCGTCTGGATCCCAGAGCGTCGCAGATTCGGATCCTGCCGGCTCAAGTTGCTCGGCTCGAACCCCCACCAGGCGGATGCGTGCGCCGTCGGTGTCGAGGGATGCGAACGCCGCAGCAGCTTCCTCGAAGAGCCTGCGGCCGACATTCGTCGCCTCGGGAAGCGTCCGCGACCTCGTCAGCGTTCTGAAGTCGGCGAAGCGCACCTTCAGCGACACCGTACGCGCAGCCAATCCTCCCCGGCGCAAGCGCGCCGCAGTCTGATCGGACAGCCTCAGGATTTCACGACGGATGGTCGCCATCTCCGTCACGTCGTATTCGAACGTCTCTTCTCGGCCGACGCTCTTCTCGACGGAGCGTGTCCCCACCGTACGCGGGTCGATCCCCCACGCCAACTCATGCAGCCTTCTGCCCGACACGTCTCCCACCGTCTTCTGGAGGACGTGCACAGGAGTATCGGCGAGGTCTCCAACGGTACGCAGCCCGAGCCGCTGCAAGGCCTCCTGAGTGCTCGCGCCGACGCCCCACAGCGCGCCGACACGAAGCGCACGCAGATACTCGAGGGTGCCGGCGACCGGAATGACGAGCAGGCCGTCCGGTTTGGCTTGCCCAGAGGCCAGTTTGGCCACGAATTTGGTCGAAGCGACGCCCACCGAGCACGCCAGGCCGGTCTCCGCCTGCACGCGCTTCCGAAGGAGCGCTGCGATCTGCATCGGAGAACCGAACAACTTGCGTGCTCCAGCCACGTCGAGGAACGCTTCGTCGATGCTCAAGGGCTCTACGAGAGGGGTGATCTCACGAAAGATGCCCATCACCCGGGCCGAGTGGTCGCGATAGGCATCCATGTGCGGTTCCAGGACGATCAGATCAGGACACAGTCGCAGCGCTTGAGCAACCGGCATCGCGGAACGGACTCCGAATCGCCGCGCCTCATATGTTGCCGAGGACACGACTGACCGGCCGCTTCGACCGCCGACGATCGCGGGTCTGCCGCGTGCCTCCGGGCGACTGAGCAATTCGACCGAAGCGAAGAAGGCGTCCATGTCGACATGCAGGATGTCTGCGCCCGTGTCGTCGACATCCGCCGGCGATACGCGCCGTCCGCTGCCGTCCGCTCGTCCCACCCCGCTAGCTTGTCACGTCCTCCTGACAGCGCGTCCCGGATCCTCCTGACATGGCGTCGCGGATCGATGCGCGTCAGACCAAGGCCGCGACGATCGGCTCGAGCCACGCGCGGAACGCACGCGAGTCCTCCCGAAAACTCCAACTCACGACGATCGTATGCGGTGCGACGATCCATGCGCCGGGACGTGCGAGCGGCAGCACGTTGACGTCAAGCCGGAAATGTGCGGCCTGCCGACGCAATTCGTGCTCACGTCGCTGCACCACCTCGACGACGTCGGCCACCCGCTTCTCGTGCACGCTCCCAAGTTCCTGCGCGTACTCCTCGGAGCGATCCGTGGCCCACTGCGCTGCCTCACCGAAATACTCTGCGGCCAGGTCCTGAAGTTCGACTTCTCGATCGAACGCGCTGAAATGCGGCGGTGCGACCTGTGGAAGCGACCGCCGTACCTCACGCAAGAGAATACGTTCCCACCACGCTCGCCATTGATCGCGAAGCACCTCTGGGTCAGGCACCACATGTGATTTCAGCACCATCGGATACGACGTCGCGCCGCTGAGGGTCGCGTAAGCGGGGGCCGGAACCACCCGCGGAACGGCCGGTTCGGAAGCGTCCGAGATGTGCCCGAGTTCTCGAAGGGCGAGCGCCAGCAGCAGGTCCCACGGACAGTCCTCTGTGACCTGCCATCGAAGGGTCCCCTCGACGAGCATAATGTCAGCATAGAAGCGTGCGAACGCCTCCACTAGAGCATTCTCGAACCGTTACGACAGCGATTCCTGTGAAGCCCTTTCGAGCACGAGTTCTCTGACCCTTGCCGCGTCGGCCTGTCCGCGCATCGCCTTCATGACCGCTCCGATCACAGCGCCCGCGGCCTGCACCTTGCCATCGCGGATCTTGGCGAGAACGTCGGGTTGGGAGGTGAGTGCCTCATCGATCGCAGCGATCAGCTCACCATCGTCTGTGACGACCGCCAGCCCGCGCGCATCGACGACCTGTTGGGGCGTTCCCTCACCGGCGATCACGCCTTCCAGAACCTGTCTGGCCAGACGATCGGTCAGCGTCCCCGCCTCAACGAGACCGGCCAGCGCCGCCACGTCCTCAGGACCGACCAAGCTCTGAGATTCGACGCCCTGCGCGTTCCCGAGACGAGCGATCTCGCCCGTCCACCACTTTCGCGCCGCTGTCGGCGTAGCACCGGCCGCGACCGTGGCTTCGACCACGTCCAGGAGGTCGGCGTTCACCACGTCCTGAAACTCGAGAGGCGTGAAGCCCCAGTCCTCGCGAAGCCGCTTGCGTCGCTCCGCCGGCGGCTCCGGCAACGTCAAGCGCAATTCCTCCACCCAGGCACGCGACGGCTCCACCGGCACGAGATCGGGCTCGGGGAAATAGCGATAATCGTCCGCATCGGACTTCGGACGCCCGGCGCTCGTGGTGCCGGTGTCCTCGTGCCAGTGGCGGGTCTCCTGGATGATGGCGCCACCGTCCACCAGAATCGCCGCCTGACGCTGGATCTCGTACCGGACGGCGCGTTCGACCGAGCGAAGCGAGTTCACATTCTTGGTCTCGGTGCGGGTACCGAGAACGGAAGACCCGCGCGGCCGCAACGACACGTTCGCGTCGCACCGCACGTTCCCCTGCTCCATTCTCGCGTTGGAGACGCCGAGAGCCTTGACCATGTCACGCACGTAAGACACGTACTGCCGGCCGACCTCCGGGGCATCGGAATCGGCACCCTCGATCATCTTCGTGACGATCTCGACGAGTGGGACGCCACCCCGGTTATAGTCCACCAGCGAGTACGCCGCACCCTGGATCCGGCCCGTGGCGCCGCCGATGTGAGTGAGCTTGCCCGCGTCCTCCTCCATGTGCGCGCGCTCGATCGCGACAACGATCTCTCGGCCGCTCTCGAGTTCGATGGTGACTGAACCTTCGTACGCTATCGGTTCGTCATACTGCGACGTCTGGAAGTTCTTCGCCGTGTCCGGATAGAAGTAGTTCTTCCGCGCGAAACGGCTGGACTCTGCAATGGAGCAACCGAGCGCGAGCCCGAGCCGGATGCTCGACTCGATCGCCTTCTCGTTGACTTGCGGAAGGCCGCCCGGCAGCCCCAGGCAGGTCGGACAGGTCCTCGTGTTGGCGCCCTGTCCGAACTCGTTCGCGCACCCGCAGAACATCTTCGTCTTGGTGTTCAATTCGACGTGGACCTCGAACCCGAGCACAGGCTCGAACAGCTCGATCGCCTTGTCGAAATCCATCAGCACCGGCCCTGCCATCAGACGGCTCCCTCTTCACTCGCGAACATCTCGGTTCCGGTCAGTTCCGGCGCCCGGGAGATGAGGCTTCCGCCCCAGCTCTCTTCCAGCAGTTGCTCCAGGGCCGCCCCGACGGTGTACAGGCGCGCGTCAGACCGCGCCGGCGCCATGAACTGCAGGCCGACAGGCAAGCCGTCCTCGGGAGCGAGCCCGATTGGAATGCTCATACCGGGGATCCCCGCCAGGTTTGCGGGAATCGTCGTGACGTCGTTCAGATACATGGCCATCGGGTCGTCGATCTTCTCGCCGAGACGGAAGGCGGTCGTCGGCGCACTCGGTGTCGCAAGCACGTCGACCTTTTCGAACGCGCGGGCGAAGTCGCGCTGAATCAGCGTGCGCACTTTCTGCGCGCTGCCGTAGTAGGCGTCGTAGTAGCCGGCACTCAGTGCGTACGTGCCGAGGATGATGCGGCGCTTCACTTCCGGACCGAAACCTTCGTCGCGGGTAGCGGCCATCACGCGCTCGATCGTCTTGACACCGGTCTCTGGCGTCACTCGCATCCCGAACCGCACCGAATCGAAGCGGGCGAGGTTGCTCGATGCCTCCGCGGGAAGGATCAGATAATACGCGGCGACGGCGTATTCGAAGCTCGGGGCGGCGATCTCGACGACCTCGGCGCCCGCGCGCTCGAGCAAGGCCAGAGCTTCCGTGAACCGGTTGTTGACACCCGGCTGGAATCCGCTGCCGGAGAGCTCGGAGATCACACCGACACGCACGCCCCGCAACGCTCCGTCGGACAACCCGGCACGCGCGGCGTCCGCCATCGACGTCCAGTCGTCCCTCAGCGATGTCGAGTCGAGTGGGTCGTGTCCGCCGATCACGTCATGAAGAAGCGCTGCGTCGAGAACGGTGCGCGACACGGGACCGACCTGGTCCAGAGAGCTTGCCAGCGCGATGGCGCCGTATCGGCTCACGCCGCCGTAGGTGGGCTTCATGCCGACGCTTCCCGTGACGGCGGCCGGCTGACGGATCGATCCGCCCGTGTCGGAACCGAGCGCGAGAGGCGACTCGAACGCTGCGACGGCCGCCGCGGACCCGCCTCCTGAGCCGCCCGGGATCCGCTCGAGATCCCAGGGGTTGTGAGTGGCACCATACGCCGAATGCTCCGTGGATGAACCCATGGCGAATTCGTCCATGTTCGTCTTGCCGAGAGGCACCAGATCCGATTCGCGAAGCTTGCGGACCACTGTCGCGTCGTACGGGGGGCGCCATCCTTCGAGAATCCGGGAGCCCGCAGTCGTCGGCATGTCCTGGGTCGCCAGAACGTCCTTGATCGCAATCGGCACGCCTGCCAGAGGCCCGAGTGGCTCGCCGGCGGCACGTCGAGCGTCGACCTCCGCCGCCGTGGACAGGGCCGCTTCGTCGGCTACGTGCAAAAAGGCGTGAACGTCGCCATCCACTGCCCGGATGCGGTTCAGGTGCGCCCGCGTGACCTCGACGGATGAGACTTCCTGCGCAGCCATCAACCGTGCGAGCTCTGCTGCGTTCAAACGGGTCAGGTCGGTCATCGCTTACTCCTCATCCAGGATCGGCGGCACACGGAATAGATCGCCATCGCGATCCGGGGCGCCTGAGAGCGCCTGCTCGACGGTCAGACTCGGCCGAGGCGTATCCGCACGGAAGACGTTCGACAAGGGAACCGGATGGCTCGTCGCCGGAACATCGGGACCCGCGACTTCCTGGACTTTCGCGACCGAATCGACGATCTGGACGAGATCCTTCGTGAGCGAGTCGATCTCGGCAGGACTCAGATCGATCCGCGCCAGATTGGCCAGGTGCGCGACCTGCTCGGCGGTTATTTCGGGCATGACATTCCGTCGCTTTCGAGTCGGTGGGATAAGACGATTCTATTCGGGCGCGTCTGTCCGGGCGCGCCGAACCAACCGTGCGCGCCGTGGATCTCACGAGCCGGTGTCACTTCTCGGCGTTGGTCTCCGCAGGAGCCGATGTCTTCGGTGCGATGACGAGTTGACCTTGGTCGATGGCGATGAGGGCGAGGTTCCTCATCGACTCGGTTCCCGGGGTGAAGTACTCGTTGTGCCCGACGGAACCCGTCAGTTTCCGGTGATCGATCGGATCGATGCCGCCCGAGACGCCCATGAGGTGCGCGCCGTAAGACGCCGATCCTGGGTCGCTGCCGAAGAAGGCGCTATGGACGACCGGGTCCATGGTCGCTTGGCCGACGTAGACGTTCCCGTTTTTGACATCGAGGTTTGCGACGGACTGTGCCGTGCTCCCGGGTGACCCCAGGAGGGCAAGCGCATTCACGGACACCGCACCCGATTGAAGGGCCATCAGCGCCGCGGTCGAACCGTAGGAATGCGCCATCACGGTGATGTACGGCGGATCGGAAGCACGATCCGCCTGCAATCCCGCGATCGAGTGCTGAAGGTAGTTCGCGCCTTCGTCGGCGAGCTTGAGACCCGCGATGTTCAGGAGTTCTGGCGTGTCGTAGCCGATCCACGCGACCGTCGCGACGCCTTGCGCCTTCTCACCGGTCTTCGTGGTCCGCGCAAGCCATGACCGCTGGGCCTCATACTGCTCTTGCGCCGTCACCGTCCATGCCTGCAGCTGTTCGCTGACCGACATGTACATTCCGGGGACCATGTAGCTGATGAAGTGGGCCGTGTCCAGGTTGCCGACGACGATAGCGGCTCGAAGATCGCCGCTCGTATCGTCCAAGATCCAGAGCGACCGAGCGGGACCCCCCGGTGTCCGCTGCAGAGCGGCCTCGACGTTGCCGAGTGTCTGCAGCTTTTCCTGAAGCGCGGACCGGACTCCCTTGCCGACGATCCCGCCCAGTTCCTTCTTCGTTTCCTGGATCTCGCGCTTCAGGCCGATCGCATTGGCCTTCGCACGGGCGGGAAAGGGGATTCCGTCGAGATTGCCGATCAGTGTGGGTGCTTGATCGATCAGAGTCCGCTGCCTCGCGGGGGACGTACTGTCCCACCAGCTCTCGGTAACTTTCGCAGCGGGAGGCGAGACAAGAAGCTTGGCGATCGACGCGGGATGGGCGCTGACCAGCTGTTCGATTCGAGATGAACTCTCGCTTGCGAGATTCTGCAGCAGCGGCGTTACTGCTGTCACACGCGGCGCCGCCTGTGCAGGCGCCTGGCCGACGGCGACGATCGGGGCTCTCGGTGCCGCGTCCGCGGGTGCGCTAGAAACCCCGGCCATGGTTACCATGACCGAGGTGATCGCCGCTACCGCTGCCACGCTTGCCAGCACTCTGCTCTGGCCCCTTCAGTGTTCGTCGAGTCGTGCCTGCCCTCTCACGCCCCAATTTCGGGGGGCGTCCCTTTTCATGCTAGTGGGCATCACCCACCACACAGCGCCTCGTTCTAGCACCCGTTCGCGGTTAGAACGCGTAGTTTACCCCCTGAAAATGGCCCCTTCTGGACATCGGCTCCGAAATTTCAGCCTTCGAGGTCTTCATGGGCCGCATCACCCTCAGATCCTCCGATAGCGGTGGGTCCGCCTTCGACGAGACGCCGGAAACCGTCGGCGTCGAGGATTCGCACACCGAGCTGTTCGGCTTTCGCGAGCTTGGAACCGGCGCCCGGACCGGCAGCGACGAAGTCGGTGTTCTTGGATACGCTCGAGGCGGCCTTCCCGCCGGCCGCGATGATCGCCTCCTGTGCACCCTCTCTCGTGAAACCCTCGAGCGTCCCTGTCGCGACGATCGTCAACCCCGAGAGGAGCCCTGTTTTCGCCGCGCCACCCGGTCCGGGATGTCCGGGAGTCCGGAATTGCACCCCAGCGCTCGACCAGCGGTCGACGATCTCGAGGTGCCAGTCCACCGTGAACCAGTCGAGCAACGCGTCTGCGATGATCCCGCCGACTCCGTCCACCTCGGCGAGTTCCTCCCGCGATGCGCCTCTGATCGCTTCCAGCGAGCCGAAATGATCGGCAAGTGCGCGCGCGGCGACGGGCCCGACGTGGCGGACGTTGAGCGCCACGAGGATGCGCCACAGCGGTCGCGACTTCGCACTGTCGAGGTTGGCGAGAAGTTCAAGCGCGCTCTTGGACGGGACGAAGGTCTCGTTGCCGTCGAACTCGGATGCCGCGGGATCGAACGGCCCGTCCTTTTTCTGTCGGCGACGCCGGAAGGGCGTGTCCGTCTTCTGCTCGCCGTTCTCGGTGAGCTTCGGCAGTCCGGTCTCGTTGTCGCGGACTACGACCGTGATCGGGAAGAGGTCCGCGATCGTCAGTTCGAAGAGGCCGGCCTCGGTGGCCAGCGGAGGGGTCGCTGGCTCCAGAGGCTGGGTGAGCGCCGCCGCCGCGACCTCGCCGAGTGCTTCGATATCGAGGGCTCCCCGAGACCCGATGTGCTCGACGCGCCCGCGAACTTGGGCCGGACAGAACTCCGCATTCGGGCAGCGCAGGTCGATGTCTCCCTCCTTCGCCGGCGCGAGCCTGGTTCCGCACTCCGGGCAGAACTCGGGCATGACGAATTCGCGCTCGGTACCATCGCGAAGCTCGACCACGGGGCCGAGGACTTCCGGAATCACATCGCCTGCCTTCCGGAGCACGACGGTGTCTCCGATCAGCACGCCCTTCGACTTGACCACCTCTTGGTTGTGAAGGGTGGCCTGCCGAACCTCGCTGCCCGCCACCCGCACCTTCTCCATCACGGCGAACGGGGTCGCGCGGCCGGTGCGGCCTACGCTCACCACGATGTCGAGCAGCTTGGTATTCACCTGCTCCGGCGGGTATTTGTAGGCGATGGCCCAGCGTGGTGCGCGAGACGTGGCCCCGAGCTCGTCGTGCAGCGAGAGTTCGTCGACTTTGACCACCACACCGTCGATCTCGTGCTCGACACTGTCCCGATGTTCGCCGTAGTAACGGATGTAATCCGAAGCGCCATGCGCATCGCCGACGACCCGATAGTGGGTAGAGGTCGGCAGGCCCCATTCCTGCAGCAGCTCGTAGGTCTTCGACTGGCTGTCAACGGGTGGATTGCGCCACGCACCGATGCCGTGGACCAGCATGTGAAGCCGGCCGAGACGCCCGCGCATCAGACCCAGCTGCGCTGCATTCTTCCCCTCCGACTTCTGACGGAGTGACCCGCTCGCCGCGTTTCTCGCGTTCGCGAAAGTCTTCTCACCGGCGGCGGTCTGCGCTGCGTTCAAATCGTTGAAGGCGGCGACAGGGAAGAAGACCTCGCCGCGCACCTCCACGAGCGGCGGGTGTCCCTCACCGTTCAGACGCGCTGGGATCGACGGGATGTACTTGATGTTCTCGGTGACATCTTCCCCGACGACGCCGTCGCCCCGTGTCGCCGCGGTCGTCAGCACGCCGTGCTCGTAACGAAGGTTGATCGCCAGCCCGTCGATCTTGAGCTCGCAGAGATAGTCGACGTGGCGTCCGGAATCTCGTTCGACGCGGACCGCCCAAGCCTCGAACTCTTCGATCGAGAACACGTTGTCGAGGCTCAGCATGCGCTCTGCGTGCTCCACCGGTGCGAACAATGTCGTCTGCGCCCGGCCGCCGACGGTCTGAGTCGGACTGTCCTGGCTCTGCAACTCGGGGAAGAGGCGCTCCAGCTCCTCGAGCCGGTGCATGAGGTGGTCGTATTCCTCGTCGCTCACCAGTACGGTGTCGAGCTCGTAGTACGCGTCCCGCAGTTCCAGGATCCTCGTCGTCAGCCCGCTCGCCTCCGCGCGCGCCGACAGGAGTTCGTCAGACGTCTCGTCCACCACTTCATTCGCCACGAACCCAGCATAGAAGCGACCACCGACGCCAAGCGGCGGGAACCGCTCAGCCGACAGGGACTGCGCTGACGGTTCGATCGATGGTCGTCTGCCCCAGAACGCGCGTGCCGACGTAGATGACGGCCGTCTGACCCGGAGCAACGCCGCTCAGCGGTTCCACGGGGGTGACGATCAGCTCCGGCGCGTTCCCCGTACCGGCAGCCGTGCCTTCCGAACCTCCGCGGCGGAGCACGGCGATCGCCGGCACCGGATCGGCGTGCGCGCGAATCTGCACTTCGCAGTCGAATGGGATCTCCGGGTCCACCGGCGCGCGACCGGCCCAGGTGAACCGGGATCCGGCGATCTCCGCAATGGCCAGCGCTTCCCTCGGCCCGACGACGACCGTGTTCTCCTTCGGCCGGACCTCGAGTACGAAGCGCGGCTTGCCGTCCGATGCGGGCGTTCCGATACTCAGACCGCGTCTCTGACCGACCGTATAGGCGGCAGCGCCCCCGTGCCGCCCCAGCGTGTTGCCCTCCCGGTCGACGATGTCACCTGGAGTCGCCCCGGCATGCTCGGCCAGCCAGCCCTTGGTGTTCCCGTCCGGGATGAAGCAGATGTCGTGGGAATCCGGCTTGTTCGCGACGCTGAGCCCTCGACACGCAGCCTCGGCTCGCACCTCCGCCTTGGAGGGCGTGGCACCGAGCGGGAACATCGCGTGGGCCAGCTGGTCCGGAGTGAGTACACCGAGCACATACGACTGATCCTTCGCCCAGTCGCTGGCACGGTGGAGTTCGCGAAATCCATCGGCATCCGTCCGGATCGCAGCGTAGTGACCAGTGCATACCGCGTCGAAGCCGAGGTCGAGTGCCTTCTCCAGGAGTGCCGCGAACTTGATCTTCTCGTTGCAGCGCATACACGGATTCGGCGTGCGACCGGCCTCGTATTCTGCTATGAAGTCGTCCACGACATCGAGTTTGAATCGTTCGGAGAAGTCCCAGACGTAATACGGAATCCCGATCACGTTCGCCGCACGCTGAGCATCCATCGAGTCCTCGACCGTGCAGCAGCCGCGGCTTCCGGTGCGGAGCGTGCCGGGCATCCTGCTCAGTGCGAGGTGAACGCCAACGACGTCGTGCCCGGCCTCCACAGCTCGCGCCGCGGCCACGGCAGAATCCACTCCACCGCTCATCGCCGCCAAAACCTTCATGCTGACCAGTCTAAGCGTGGCACGCCGAGACCTTCCCGAGGGGGTGGCGAGAACTCAGCCGCCGATACGCGTCGTGCGAGCAGCTGAGCCCGCACGAGACGCACGCGCGTAGGCCTCCGGAAGCGCCGCGAGAAACGCGTCGATGTCCCCGTCTTCCGTCGTGCGACCGAGTGTGATCCGAAGCGCGCTTCGAGCCTCATCCTCGGAATGACCGAGCGCCATGACCACGTGAGACGGCTCCGGCACACCGGCTTGGCAGGCCGATCCCGTCGACACTGCGACACCCGCCGCATCCAGCAGGAAGAGCAGCGAGTCCCCCTGTGCCCCCGGGAACAGGAAATGCGCATTCGAGTCGACGCGCTCCGGCCCGTCCAGGCCAGGACCCGTGAGAGTGGCCCGGGGTACCGATCCGAGGACACCGCGCACCAATCGATTCCGGAGCGTGGTGATGCGCGCGGCCTCCGATTCGAGATCGGCCGTCGCGATGCGCGCGGCTGCCGCGAATGCCACCGCTGCCGCGACGTCCTGGGTCCCGCTTCGCACGTTTCGCTGCTGGCCGCCGCCGTGGACGAGAGGAACCACCTCGGCCGAACGGCTGAGCACGAGCGCACCGATTCCTACGGGTCCGCCGATCTTATGCGCTGAAACGCTCAGTGCGAGGAGACCCGCACGTCCGCTTCCACTCGTCTGACGCAGGGCGGCGAAATCTATCGGCAGATGCCCGTATGCGGCAACCGCATCGAGGTGGAGCGGCACGCCGTGCCGGGACGCGCACTCGGCCACGGTGCCGACCGACTGAACCGTACCGATTTCATTGTTGACCCAGAGCATGCTGGTCAGAGCGGCCGAATCCCCCGTGTCGGTGAGGGCCGATTCGAGCGAATCGAGTTCTAGGCGGCCCTCTGGGTCAAGTGACAGCCACTTCGTCTCTGCGCCTTCGTAACGCTCGAGCCACTCGACCGTGTCGATCGTCGCGTGATGCTCGCCGCCCGGAACGAGCACAAAGGGGCGTGGCCGTGCGGGAACGGCCTCCGACCCGCGATTCGGGACGGAATTCCGCGCCCAGAACAACCCCTTGATCGCAAGATTGATCGCTTCGGTGCCGCCCGACGTGAAGACGACCTCGATCGGATCACAACCCAGTGAGGCGGCGACCTGCTCCCGCGCCTCCTCGAGGGCCTGTCGCGCGTTCTGTCCGGCCGAATGGATCGACGACGGATTGCCTACGATCGAGAGGGCTTCCGCGTAGGCGGCCGCGGCCTCCGGAAGCATCGGGGTCGTCGCGGCGTGATCGAGATAGACAGCCACTTCACTACTCTAGATCGCATGAGCCCGACAGACCCTTATCGCCATCTTGGAGTGCACCTCACCGAGCATGGCGGCCAATTGAAGGTCTGGTCGGGGCACGCAGAAGCGATGGAGCTCTGCATCTTCGACGACCGCGACCCCAACTGGGTGGTCAAGACGGTTCCGATGACGGTGGATGCCAACGGCGTCTGGACAGGACGCACCCGCTCCCTCACGCCCGGGACGCGCTACGGCATCCGGGTCTCCGGGCCGGTCAGTCCGACCAACGCGTTCAATCCGGAAACGGTGCTCATCGATCCGTACTCCCGCGGTCTGGTCCGAACGGACGGCAACGGCTGGCTTTCATACGTCGTCGCCGATGGCTTCGATTGGGGCGACTCCCAGAAGCCACGGATCCCGCTAGATCACACCGTCGTGTATGAAGCGCACGCGCGTGGGCTGACCAAGCTCAGCCCGACGGTGCCGGAAGAGCTCCGCGGTACTTACGCGGGGCTCGCACACGAATCCACCATCGAGTACCTTCATCGTCTTGGGGTCACCACCGTGGAGCTCCTCCCGGTCCACTCGTTCGTCTCGGAACAGCGGCTCGTTGCCCAGGGCCTGACGAATTATTGGGGATACAACACTCTCGGGTTCTTCGCGCCCCATGCACCATACGCCACGCGGGCCGCCCAGATCGCGGGCCCGGAAGCGGTCCTCCGCGAATTCAAGGGGATGGTCAAACTCCTCCACGAAGCCGGTCTCGAGGTGATCCTGGACGTCGTGTACAACCACACGTCAGAAGAAGGCATCGGCGGTCCGCGCTCCAGCTTCCGCGGAATCGACAACGCCACGTATTACCGGCAAGACGAGTCGGGGGCCTACATCGACGTGACCGGCTGTGGGAACACCGTGAATTTCGGCCACGAGATCCCCGTGCGGCTCGTGCTGGATTCACTTCGTTACTGGGCGGATCAGGTCCAGATCGACGGCTTCCGTTTCGACCTCGCGGCGACGCTAGGCCGCGGCCCCGACCTCGCCTATTCGCCGGATCACCCGCTGCTCACCGGAATCCTCGACGATCCGGTGCTCAGCGGGACCAAACTCATCGCGGAACCGTGGGATGTCGGGTCCGGCGGGTGGCAGACCGGCAACTTTCCCGCGGGCTGGTCGGAATGGAACGATCGCTACCGGGACCGGGTTCGCGCCTTCTGGCTCGCAGACATCGCCGAGGCACGGAGAACGGGGGCCGCCCCGACCGGCATCGGCGGATTCGCGACCCGGCTCGCGGGTTCGTCCTCGACGTTCAGCGCCGAGCGCGGCCCGCTCGCCTCGATCAATTTCGTCACCGCACACGATGGCTTCACGCTCGCGGATCTCGCGACCTACAACAACAAGCACAACCTCGGCAACGGCGAAGGGAACCGGGACGGCGCAGACAACAACCGGTCGTTCAACCACGGCACCGAGGGCCCGACGACCGACGAGGCGATCCAGAGCACTCGGGCGAAGGCGATGCGCAATCTCATGGGAACCCTCCTGCTGTCTGCGGGAGTTCCGATGATCACGGCCGGAGACGAGTACGGGCGCAGCCAGCGCGGGAACAACAATGCGTATTGTCACGACAGCGAACTGAACTGGATCAGCTGGCTGCGCACATCCGATCAGGAGAACTTGTTCCGCACGACGCAACGTCTGGTGGAGCTCCGCCGTCGCAATCCGGCCCTGCGCCCGAGCCGCTATGCGATCTTGGGACGCACCACCAAGAACGCCAGCCACATGGACTGGTACGACGCCTCGGGCCAGATCATGAACGACACGGACTGGTCCTCGCCCGAAAACCGCACCCTGCAGTATCTGACCGCGTCCACCCCCGATCAGGAGGCGTTCAATCGAGTGCTCCTCGTCGTTCACGGCGTTGAGGACGACATCACGGTCACGCTGCCGATCCGGGATCACGTCACGGGATACCAGCTGCTCTGGGACAGCGCGGCGGACGTACCGATGGACGAGGATCCGACCGAATATGCGCCCGGCTCGACCCGCGCCGTCACCGCGACATCGATGCAGCTCTACCGGGCGAACGGACCTCAGGTCGTCGAGACGTCCTGACGGGGCGCGGCCTCAGCTCGCGGCGACCGACACCAGCCCCATCTCCGCAGGACCGATCAGCAGGTCGTTCTTCGGTACCACGCGCACGGTGTACCCGAACGCCCCCGCGTGATCGAGGTGCACCGTGCCCTCGTACTCGACGACCCCCGGCTCCAGATCGGCCGCATGGCGCGCCCCCGCCCCGAGGCCGACCTCGAGTCGATGCGTCTTGGTGTCGTGAAGCTCATCACCGCTCGCGCTGCGTCCGTAGACGACTTGCACTTCGACATCCTCTGGTACGAGGCCGTTCAGCTGGACGCGAGCGCGAAGTTTGAGTTCGTCGCCCACTTGTGGAGTCGCGTCGACACCGCCGGACTCGACGTGGACGACCGCGACACCGGACCACGCGGCGATCACCCGAGCCTTCCAGGCCGCGAGGTCGCGCGCCGCCTGGAAGCCGTCGGCTGTCAGACGTCTCTCGTAGCCGCTGGCGGACCGGTAGATGCGGTTGACGTACTCCCGCACCATGCGGTCGGCGCTCAGGGCCGGCGAGAGAGTCGACAGGGTGTGCCGGATCGCGTGGATCCAGCGTTCGGGCAGCCCGTCGTGGTTCCGCTCATAGAATTCGGGGACGATCCGGTTCTCGATCAGCTCATAGAGCGACTCGGCCTCCAGCGCGTCCCGTTCTGCGGAATCGCCCGCGGCGTCGGCTGAGACGATCGCCCAGCCGTTCTCGCCGTCGTAGAACTCGTTCCACCATCCATCGAGGATGGACAGGTTCAGGACGCCGTTCAGGGCGGCCTTCATGCCGCTCGTCCCGCAGGCCTCGAGGGGGCGCAGCGGGTTGTTGAGCCACACGTCCGTACCCGGGTAGAGCGTCTTCGCCATCGCGATGTCGTAGTCGGGAAGGAACACCATCCTGCCGCGGATGTCAGGGTGGGCCGCGAACTGCACCAGCTTCTGGATCAGACGCTTGCCATCGTCATCCGCCGGATGCGACTTGCCTGCGATGACGAGCTGGACGGGACGTTCCGGGTTCAGAAGGATCGAGCGGAGACGTTCCGGATCCTGGAGCATCAGAGTCAGCCGCTTGTAGGTCGGGACCCGGCGTGCGAATCCGATGGTCAGCACCGCGGGATCCAGTATCTCGTTCATCCAGTCCGGCGCGAGCCCTCCCGGATTCAATGCCTTCCATGCAGCTATCGTGCGCCTGCGCGCATCCGCCACCAGCTCCTCGCGCATCTGACTGCGAACCGCCCACAGATCGGCGTCGCTGACTCCATCGCCGGCCCAGTCCGCTGACGATGTGTCGTCGGTCCCCAGGCGATCCGAGGCGAGCGTACGCAACAGGGGGTTGGTCCATGTCGGTGCGTGCACGCCGTTGGTGACGGAGTCGATCGGCACCTCTTCCGGTTCGAACCCGGGCCAGAGACCCTGGAACATCCTCCGGCTCACGTCTCCGTGAAGCTTCGAGACACCGTTGGCGTGCTGACCGAGCCGCAGTCCCATCACGGCCATGTTGAACACGCCCGGGGTTCCCCCCTCGTAGTCTTCCGCACCCAGTTTGAGCACATCGTCCACCTCGACGCCGGGAAGCATGTTCGAGGAGAAGTACCGGCGGACCAGGTCGGTCTCGAACCGATCGATGCCAGCCGGGACCGGGGTGTGCGTAGTGAAAACAGTGCCCGCACGCACGACCTGGAGAGCCTCCTGAAACGAGAGTCCTTCACCGATCAGATCGGAGATCCGTTCCAAACCGAGGAAACCGGCGTGACCTTCGTTGGTGTGGAAGATCTCCGGAGCCGAACCCCCGTTTACGGAGTTCCACGCCTTGAGGGCCCTGACGCCGCCGATACCGAGCAAAAGCTCCTGGAGAAGCCGGTGCTCGCCGCCGCCGCCGTAGAGGCGATCGGTGACCGAGCGGAGAGTGTCGTCGTTGTCGGGAATGTCGGTATCGAGGAGGAGGAGGGTCACGCGCCCAACGGCTGCGCGCCACAGTCGTGCGTGGAGCGCACGCCCGTCGGGAAGAGCAAGCGTGATCCGGACGGGCGTCCCGTCCGTGTCGCGGACGACCGCCAACGGAAGCCCGTCGGGATCGAGAACCGGATAGGACTCGAGCTGCCAGCCGTCGGAGGAGATCGATTGGGCGAAGTATCCGGAGCGGTAGAAGAGGCCGACCCCGATCAGGGGAACGCCAAGATCCGAAGCGCTTTTCAGGTGGTCGCCCGCAAGGATGCCCAAGCCCCCCGAATACTGCGGAAGGGCGGCAGTGATGCCGAATTCGGGCGAGAAGTATGCGATGCTCGACGGCGCCTCACCATCGATGGACTGGTACCAGCGCGGCTCGCTGATGTAATGACGCAGATCGTCCCTGACCTGGTTGACCCAGTTCACGAAACCTTGGTCCGCAGCGAGTTCGTCGAGTCGCTCCGGGCTCACCGCACCGAGCAGCGCGACCGGATCGAACCCACTCGCGCGCCACAGCTCGGGCGAGACCTGAGAGAAGACTTCACGAGTCGGCTGATGCCACGACCAGCGGAGATTGGCGGCCAGCTCCTCCAGCGCGGCAAGCTGATCGGGAAGCACGGCGCGGACGGTGAACCTGCGGATTGCTTTCACCATTTCAGCCTAGAGGCTGGCCGGGGATCGCGCACAGCCCCCCATCTCGCCGCCCGCGCGACGCGTCCTTACTGACGCGCCCTGACTGTTGTCGACGTCGGGAGTGGATTACGGTCGAGGTGTGGCAACGGAAACGATCGGGCGCATACCCGTACTCGACCTCTCGCCCGTCGTCGACGGCGGAATCTGGCCCGCTCGGGCATTCAGCGGTGAGGTCGTGCCGTTCGGTGCGACAGCATTCCGCGAAGGACATGACCTCATCGGCGTCACCCTCATCCTCATCGATCCCGAGGGCGCCGAGACCGAACATCGGATGGCGCCTGGAACGCCGGGCACCGACCGGTGGGGCATTCGTGTGCGATTGGACGCCGAGGGTGTGTGGCGCTTCCGTGTGCGTGCCTACTCCGACGACTACGCGACCTGGCTCCATTCGGCCCGGATCAAGGTGCCCGCGGGCATCGATCCGGAACTGACCCTGAGAATCGGCGCAGAGTTGCTTCGCGACGCGTCGTCCGACCGGAAGCGCAGCGCCGCCCATCGCCGGCTCCTCGCGGCCGCTGCGACGTCGCTGCTCGACTCCTCGCGTGACCCGGCCGTGAGACTCGCCGAAGCCGCCGACGACCGCATCATCGCGATCCTGCTCAGCCGCCCCATCGCGTCGCTGTCCAGCGACTCTGCAGAGCACACGATCCGCGTGGAACGAAGGCGCGCCGGGGTCGGCGCGTGGTATGAATTCTTCCCGCGCTCGGAAGGCGCCAAGAGGAACGCGGACGGATCATGGAAGTCCGGGACCTTCCGGACCGCAGCGAAACGCCTGCCGGACATCGCGGCAATGGGCTTCGACGTGGTCTACCTTCCACCGATCCACCCGATCGGTGCAGCGTTCCGGAAGGGTCCGGACAATTCGCCGCAGGCCGGACCGCACGATCCCGGATCGCCGTGGGCGATCGGAGACCCGACGGGCGGGCACGACGCGATCCACCCGGATCTGGGGACGGAGAAAGACTTCGCGTACTTCATGGGAAAGACGCGGCAGGCCGGCATGGAGGTCGCACTCGATCTGGCCCTTCAGGCCTCCCCCGACCATCCGTGGGTCATCGAACACCCCGAATGGTTCACAGTGCTTCCGGACGATTCGATCGCCTACGCCGAGAATCCGCCCAAGAAATACCAGGACATCTACCCCGTCAATTTCGACCGCGACCCGGACGGCATCCGGCAGGAGGTGCTCCGCATCGTCCGCCACTGGATGAGCCTGGGCGTCCGGATCTTCCGCGTCGACAATCCGCACACCAAGCCGGTGGACTTCTGGGAGTGGCTGATCTCGACGGTCGAGGCCGAAGACCCGGGTGTCGTGTTCCTCGCGGAGGCATTCACCCGCCCGGCGATGCTCTATACGCTCGCCAAGGCCGGTTTCCAGCAGTCGTACACCTACTTCACCTGGCGGAACTCGAAGGAGGAGCTCGAAGAGTTCCTGGAATCGATATCTTCGGAGACCTCCGCCTTCCTCAGGCCGAATCTATTCGTCAACACGCCGGACATCCTTACCGAATATCTGCAATTCGGAGGCCCTGCGGCATTCAAGATCAGGGCTGCGATCGCCGCGACGGCTTCGCCGGCATGGGGCGTCTACTCCGGTTTCGAGCTCTACGAGAACGTGGCGCGCCCGGGCGCCGAAGAGAACGCGAACAACGAGAAATATGAATACCGTCCTCGCGACTACGCCGGTGCCCTCGCTCGCGGCGCCTCGCTCGCGCCCTACCTGACCGTGCTTAACCGGGTGCGCAACGAGCATCCCGCACTCCTTCAGCTCAGAAACCTCGTCATCCACTCCAGCGACGACGATGCGATTCTCGTGTTCAGCAAGTATCTGGATCCGGAATTCACGCCAACGGGCCGTGGCGACGCCATCATCGTCGTCGCCAATGTCGATCCGCATTCCGCACGTGAGACGATCGTCCATCTCGATGTGACACGATTCGGGATCCAGCCGGGCGCGCTCTACGAGGTCGAGGATCTGGTGACCGGCGCCGTGTGGACCTGGGGCGCTGACAACTACGTGCGGTTGGATGCGTTCGGCGAACCCGTGCACATCTTGCATGTCAGAACGCCGGAATGACTCGCACGACCGACGCCCGCGAAGGTCAGAAGCAAGGAGCGTAACGAGATGAGCGAAATCCCCGAAGGCAGCGCCGCGATCCGGCTTCCCCGGATCGACGACGGTCTGCTCGAGCAGGTCGCCAGTGGTCGCTATCACGACCCGCACGCGATCCTCGGGCAGCACGTCGTCGCTGCACCGGGCGTCGCCGACCAGGTGACGGTCGTGCGCGCACTGCGCCCGCTCGCCGAAGAAGTCACGGCCGTGCTGTCGAACGGGGCACGGATCGCGCTCGGGCACCTTTCGCACGGCATCTGGGAAGGTCTCAGCGTGCTCGGCCCATTCGATTACACGCTCGAGGCCAGATACGCGGACGGTTCGGTGTGGACGGCCGACGACCCGTATCGCTACGCACCATCGATCGGCGAACTCGATCTGCACCTGTTCGGCGAAGGCCGGCACGAAGAGCTGTGGCGTGCGCTCGGCGCGCACTATCGGCATCATGTCGGAGTGTTCGGAGAAGTCTCGGGCACGTCATTCACGGTGTGGGCGCCGCACGCTCGCGCGGTTCGCGTCATCGGCGACTTCAACGACTGGAACGGCGTGCTGCATTCGATGCGCTCGATGGGCGGCACCGGCGTGTGGGAGATATTCCTTCCGGACCTCGCGCCCGGTGCGCTCTACAAGTTCGAGCTTCTCACACAGGGCGACGAGTGGGTGCGGCGAGCGGATCCGATGGCACAGGCGGCCGAACAGGCTCCGGCAACGGCATCCGTCGTCTGCCATAGCCAGCACAGCTGGAACGACGATGCATGGATGTCGGCGCGCGCCCAGACCAATCCGCACACCGGGCCGATGAGCGTCTACGAGCTGCACGTCGGCAGCTGGCGACCGGGTCTCGGCTACCGAGCCCTTGCCGATCAGCTCGTCGACTACGTGACAGAACTGGGTTACACCCACGTAGAGTTCCTCCCCCTCGCCGAACACCCTTTCGGCGGATCCTGGGGGTACCAGGTCACGGGATACTACGCTCCGACCAGCCGATTCGGTCCCCCGGACGATCTCCGATACCTCGTCGACCGGCTCCATCAGGCGGGCATCGGCATCATCATGGACTGGGTCCCCGGCCACTTTCCACGCGACGAGTGGGCACTCGCACGGTTCGACGGTCAGCCGCTCTACGAGCACAGCGACCCGAGGCGCGGCGAGCAGAAGGACTGGGGCACGCTCATCTTCGACTTCGGGCAGTCGCAAGTGCGGAACTTCCTGGTGGCGAACGCCCTCTACTGGCTCGAAGAGTTCCACATCGACGGGCTCCGTGTCGACGCCGTTGCGTCCATCCTGTATCTCGATTACTCGAGGAACGACGGCGAGTGGGAGCCCAACAAATTCGGCGGGCGCGAGAACCTCGAAGCGATCGCGTTCCTGCAGGAAGTCACCGCGACCACATACAAACGGAACCCCGGCGTCGTGATGATCGCAGAGGAATCCACTGCATGGGGCGGTGTGACCGCTCCGACGTCGAGCGGCGGTCTCGGGTTCGGGCTCAAGTGGAACATGGGCTGGATGCACGACTCGCTCGAATACATGCACGAGGACCCGATGTATCGCTCGTACCACCACAACGCGATCACCTTCTCATTCGTCTATGCGTTCAGTGAGAGCTTTCTGCTGCCGGTCAGCCACGACGAAGTGGTCCACGGCAAGGGTTCTCTCGTCAGCAAGATGCCCGGCGACCACTGGCAGAAACTGGCCAATGTCCGCGTCTTCCTCTCGTTCATGTGGTCTCACCCCGGTAAACAGCTGCTCTTCATGGGTCAAGAGTTCGCGCAGCTCTCCGAGTGGAGCGAGGAGCGGGGTCTCGACTGGTGGATCCTCGACCAGCCTTCACACCGTGGAATCCTGTCGCTCGTCGTCGACTTGAATCGCATCTACCGTGACAACGCCGCGCTATGGCGACTTGACAACGACCCGGCCGGTTTCGAATGGATCGATGGCGGCGATGCCGTGGGAAACGTCGTCGCGTTCCTCCGGTGGGACGAGAACCGGAACCCGATCGCGGCGATCATGAATTTCTCGGGGAATCCGCACCTCGGCTACCGCATCGGCCTGCCGTTCGCAGGCGAATGGAGCGAAGTGCTCAACACGGACGCCGACGTGTACGGAGGCTCTGGGGTGGGCAATAGCGGATCCGTCGTCGCGTTCGACGAGCCCTGGGGCGGCAAACCTGCTTCAGCGGTGCTCGATCTTCCTCCGCTCGGAGGACTCTGGCTGCGGCCCGCCCTCTGAAGTCTCAGCGTGCGCGATCGAGACGTTCCTGGAGCGGTCGTCAGTAGAGCAGGCTGGCCAAACGGCCGCGAGCACGCGTGACACGAGGGTCATCGACACCGACGATCTCGAAGTAGTCGAGAAGCCGAATTCGAACGGCTTCCTTACCGGAACTGTCCAACCGGGGAAAGACATCGAGCAATCGAGCGAAGGCATCGTCGGCATGGCCACCCGCCATGTCCAGGTCCGCGACGGCGAGCTGGGCATCGACGTCGTCCGGCTTCTCCGCCGCCTGCGCCCGTACCTGGGCCGAGTCAGCGTTCTTCAGACGGTCGAGAAGGCTCACCTGCGCGAGCCCGGCAACGGCCATGGCGTCTCGCGGATTCTGAGCGATCGCGGCCTTGTACTCTGCGATCGCAGCCTCGTAGTCGCCTCGTTCGATGGCCTCCACCGCCTCCGCGTGGTGGGGAGGCAATGGCTCCGGTTCGGGCTCCTTCGGGGACTCCGGCTGCTCGGCCGACTCCTCCACCGCCGCGGTGCCCGTGACACCGTTCTGGGCGGCGATTTGCAGGACCTGCTCGAGTACCGTCTTGATCTGGTCTTCGGCCGGTGCTCCTTCGAACAAGGCCACCGGTCTCCCCGCTATCACCGCAGCGACAGTGGGAACCGTCTGCGCCTGGAATGCTTGTGCCAGCTGAGGATTCGCATCGACGTTCACCCGTACCAGCACGAGACGTCCACCGTACTGCTCGATGAGTCGGACCAATACCGCCGTCAGCTGAGCGCTCGTATCGCTTCGATCGCTTCCGAGATCGACCACCACAGGGATGGTCATCGAAAGGTCGAGGAAGTCGTTGAAGTTCGCGTCCGAGCCTTCGAAGCTCAGGCCGGGCAGTGGTACCGCCTCACCGCTTACCGCTCCGCCCTCGCCCGGAGCGCCGATTGCAGCCCGGTTCACGAGGGACGAAAGGTCGACTGCGCCGCGAAGATTACCGATTGACGGCGGGACGTCGGTCATTGCACCTCCGAGGCTGCCACCAACCCTTGCGAGAAGCCGAGCAGCGTTATCTTCTTATTGGACCCGGCTGGCGGATCATAGAACAACAGCTGATAACCGTATGTTGACACAATGCCCTTAGAGCTGCCGCTTTGCAAACCGGCCAGTGCTCCGGCAGCGGGACCGGCGCTCACCACCGCGCCTGCCTGTGCGACAGCAAGCGTCTCGGTCTCGTTCAGGTTGACAGCGACGACAGCGCCGGAGTCGTTGGTCGCCATGGCAAGCGGAGCGCCTGGCCCGTCACTGTCAGCGAAGGTCAGCGTCGCCGTGGACGGGACCTGGGACTTCAGCTTGGCCTTGTAGGCCTGCCCCACAGCCGTGCGCAACGTGTCGCCCGCGGGGTCGAACTTGGAGTAGTACTTGCTGTCCGATCCGTTCAGCAGGATGTCACCGTAAGCCTGCGCGAGCTGGTCCGGCGGGAGCATGAGAAGTTTCGAATCGGGTGGGACGACAGCGGCACCGATCGTCGCGGGCGCGAGGTCTGGTATCTTCGCGTCCGGTTCGAGCGACATGGCGTAGTCGACGAGATAGTTGGCCCGCGGGTCCGCCTGGACCATCACGAGTGCAATCGGCGCCTGCTTCGAGGCCGCAGTGTTCTGAACGACCGCCGCCACAACGCGTGGCCAGGTCGTGGTCGCCTGCGGCAGGCTCAGTGCCAGAGGACCTGCGGGGATCGTCGGCAGCGCCTGCTCTGAGCTGTCTTTGGCACGGATCGCGTAGTTCGCTTCGCGCAATTGCAGCGCCGGACCGCTGAACCTTGGTTCGAGAGCCGTTGCGGACATGGATTTGTCGCCCTGTGCGGCGGCCTCGGAAACGCTCTTGACGATCCGCTGCAACTGCGGCACGGTCACTGCGGGCGGCAACGTGCCCTTCGGACCGTTCGGTATGACGGACGCCAGCGCGCTGGGGGTGGCGGTCGGCTTGGCTGAGGCCGCGCTCGGCCAATAGTCGGACGAACATCCCGACAGTGCGAGCGCACCCGCTAGGACCAGCGGAACGGCGATCATCGCGTTCCGCGCGGATCGGCGGCCCTTCGGATGCGCCTCGATCTCCGCCTGGGGTTTGTACTTCGGCGGCTTGGGCAGCTTAGGCATCTTCGGTCCCCCGGTACGCCGAGGGCCGCGTGACCTGCGCATATGGATCAATCCCCACAGATAGAGGGCCAGACCCACCACCAGCAGTGCGAGTCCGGCAACGATGAGCGGTCCAGCCCACGGGGTCGCCGTATCGAGCGGCCACGAAAGGCGCACCTCGCTGGGTGCAGGCTTCGTGCCATCGCGCGCGACGAGGATGCTGATCGAGTCCGGCACCGCGAGCTTGGTCTTCTCAGCGGCGGCACCGACATACTGCTGCAGCCACAGGTCCGATCCGCGTGGGTTCGGGCCAGGCGTGACGGCACCGTCAGACGATCCGCCAGATCCGCCAGATTTCGGGTCCGGGGTCGGCGTGGGGGTCGCAGTCGCTGTAGGGGTCGGAGTCGGCGCAGGTGTCGCGCCCTCCGCCCGGGCCGCAGCGTCATCGGGGTACTTCTGGACCTTGTTGTCTTTGACGACCTTGCTCGTCAGGGCATCGGTCTTCGAGTTGTACGAGACCTTGGCGTAGGATTCGTTGCCCAGCCACGCAAGAACATCCGAAGTGCGTCCGTAAGAAACGAACGTGTCCTTACCGCCATCGACGTAAAGCGTCTGCTGCCCGGGGTGCGCATTAAGTATGGAACCGTCGATCACCGCGTAAGCGACGTCTCCGCGAATCGAAGCCTGAGTATCGATTTTGTCCGGTGGAGCGAAAATCGTGCGCTGGCCGATGCCGGCACCGATCAAGACCGCAGCGACAACAAACGCGACGATCGCCCAAACGAATCGCACGAATACCCTTTCTGGCCGTGCCGGCCAACGGAAACTGGCAGCAACCTGCTGCAAAGACATTCCAGGTTAGCGGACCTGTCTGAAAGGCTCCTAACCGTTGGCCGATCAGAACATGGATGTGCCCACAAGCGGGGGTACAGCTAAAATCGGATGGGCGTCAAGGGCTCACCCGCCCTAGTCCGGATTGCATGGGAGAGACAGTGGCCACCGACGACACAGAATTCACGCAGGTCTTCCGCGGCTACGACAAAGCCGAAGTGGATCGGGCCCTTCAGGAGCTTCGGCGCGAGCTGATCCAGTCGAACACGCAGAACGCGGAATCGGCCAAGGATCTGAAACGTCTGAACGCACGGATCGAAGAGCTCAACGCGGAGATCGAAGAGGTCGGTTCGCCGACGTATTCGGGACTCGGCACGAAACTCGAGAACACGCTGCGAGTGGCGGAAGAGCAGTCGACGCGTCTGATCGCGCAGGCGGACATCGATGCCGAGAAGCTCCGCGGATCCGTCCAGGGCGAGGCCGAGAAGATCCGCCGGCACGCCAGCGAGCAGGCGGAACGTATTGTGGCGGACGCCAAGGCTCAAGCCCAGACCGCGCTGGAAGACGTCGATATCGAATCCCGTGAGATCCTCGCGAAGGCACACCACGAGAGCGAGACCCTCACCCAGGACGCACTCCGCGAAGCGGCCGCGATCAGAGGAGCCGTGGCGACCGAAGCCGCGGAACTGAGATCGACGAGCAAGCGGGAGTCGGCCGCTGTCAGAGCCGAAGCGGAGAGAGAGGCCGCCGAGCTGAAAGTCGTCGCAGCGCATGACGCGGCGACGGCGCGCGCGGAGGCGGAAGGCCTGGCCCGAGAGGTCGACGAGACGCGCGCGGCCGTCGGTCGAGAGCTCGACGCCCTGAGGGCAGCGCTCACGAAAGAGATCGCAGACGACCGGGCGGCTCTGGCCGCGGAGGTAGAGCAGACCCGGATCGATCTGCAGACGGAACGGGAACAGACGCGCATCGTGCTCGACAACGAGGCGAAGCAGGCGCGGGCAGATCTCGCGGACGAAACAGAGCGAGTGCGCGCGGCGCTTATCGCGGAAGCGGAGCAGACGAGAGCGGATCTCGAGAACGAACGCGAGCAGACCCGGCTGTCGGTGTCCAAGCAGATCGAGGACACCCGCACGCAGATCGAACACGACCGGGAGCAGACCCGGATCTCGTTGGACCGTCAGCGCGAGGATGCCCAAGCCGAGATCCAGCACGATCGGGAGCAGACCCGGACCGAGCTCGAAAGGGACCGCGAAGAGACCCAGACGCAGCTCGAGCATGACCGCGAGCAGACGCGAATCGAGTTGGAACGCGACCGGGAGGAGACCCGGACTCAGCTCGCGAACGATCGCGAACAGACTGCCGCCGACCTCGCCAACGACCGAGAGCAGACGCGTCTTTCGCTTGCCAAGCAAGTCGAGGACACGCGTGTGGCCCTTGCCAACGAGACGGAGCAGACACGCGTCTCTCTGGCCGCCGAGGTCGATGAAGCTCGAGCCGAGCTGACCCGTCAGGTGGATCAGGCACGAGCCGATCTCGAACTGGAGATCACGACCGCGCGTGCCGCGTTCGAACGCGAAGCGGCGGATGCTCGCACCGGCCTGGAAAACGAGCTCGCGGCAATGCGGAACGCGACGGCGGTTGCAATCGAGGAGCAGACTCGGGCGATCGAACAGGAGCGCATCGACTTGGACATCGAGCTCAAGTCACGTCGCGACGAAGCGGAGAAGGAGCATCTGGCCCGTCACCACGAGGCGGTCGCACAGACCCAGAAGTTCCTCGACGAGGCGAACCTCCAGTTGACAGAAGCCATCCGGATCACCAAGGAGAAGCGCGAAGAGGCGGACAGCATCGAATCCGACGCGCGGTCGGAAGTGACAAACGCCCGCAAGGAAGCGCAACAGACGGCGGCCCGGATCGTGTCCGACGCGGACGATCGCGCAAGGGCGATGATCGCGGACGCGGAGGATCGTACGGCCGCGCTCGTTCGGGACGCGGAGGACAGGCTTTCGCAGATCCGGATCGAGCGCGAGGCGGTCGCCGGCTACTTCGAGAGCCTCCGCGGAGTCCTCGATCACGCCACGAACGTCACCGCCGAGGAAAGCTGAAAGCGGTCACGGCCGGCGGGAGCTGAAAGCGGTCAAGCCCAGCGCGTTGGCATCGGCAACGCACGCGGATTGACGCGCTCGAGGATCTCGGTGAGGACACGACGCGTCTGAGTCTCCCCCACCCACAGGTGCTTGCCGCCGGCGACACTCACCAGGTCGATGTCCGGAACCGACGCAAACGCCCTGCGCGCCGCATCAGGCCTCAGATAGTCATCGAACTCGGGGATGATCGCGACCAGCTTGCGCGGGTCGCCTGCCCAAACGGCCACCTGGGCCGGCGTGACCCGCTTGAGCGGCGGCGAAAGCAGGATCGCTCCGTCCACCGGGTGGTCGCGTCCGTAAAGCAATGCGACCTCTGTACCGAAGGACCAGCCCACGAGCCACGGGTGGGGAAGGCTTCGCTCGGCGACGAAATCCATCGCGGCGTCGAGATCGTACTCTTCGTCTATACCCTCGCCGAACGTTCCCTCGCTCGTGCCACGAGGAGAATCGGTGCCGCGTGTGTTGAACCGGAGCACTGCGAGATCAGCCAGAGCCGGCATCCTCGCCGCCAGTTTCCGGATGATATGCGAATCCATGAATCCGCCAGCGGTCGGAAGCGGATGCAGCGTGACAAGCGTCGCGACGGGTTCGTTTTGGACGGGAACGGCGAGTTCGCCGACCAGGGTCAGACCGTCCCGAGTGTGCAATTCGATGTCCTCCCGGCGAGCCGGCAGCTCCACGCCGCCACGGATCTCGATCGCCTCCGTCGTCACAGTCCCTCGCCCGTCCCGATCCGCCAGCAGTGGCTGTGCCAATGGCGCCTCGCCTCCAGGTCAGCGGCATCGCCGAGCACCCCGTCGGCACGCCACGTGACAAGATGCGCCGTGCCGGGCGGAATGTCCAAACCGCACCCGGGACACACGTAAGTCTTCACGGCCTGGGCGCCGGAGACCGGTTGCACGTTCCACGTGCCGCCTTTGCGGACCTCCGTCCGCCGCCATCCGGACATCATCCGTGCAATGTCGAACTCCCCGGCTTCCGGGTCATCGCCATTCGATCGCCTGCTCCTCGGTCGATTGCTGCGCGGCATGATCCCAGTCTATTCAGCGGCTCCGACTCAGCGGCTCCCATTCAGCGGCTCCACGAGCGACTCACATTGAGCGGCTCAGAAGTCATCACCGTGCTGGGACACACGTGTCTCATCCGCATCGAGCAGAAGTTCAGCACGGCCCAGCACTCGCGAGGAATAGCTTCCACGGCTTCGGGCTTCGAGGAGCGCTTCACGCTCCGCCGAGAGCACTTGCGCGCGCAGGAGCCAGTATTGCGAGTGAGGCCCTTGCTCGGTGTGCGACTCGTCCCCCTCATCTACACGTTCACGGGCGCCTTCCACCCGATTCACGGTGTCGCGTCTCACCCGCTCGATCACCTCGGCATCGAACTTCTGATCAGCTGACGTCCGGTCGAATGGCTTGTTCAACACTTCGAGTCCCGACGTGGTGATCTCTTCGAGAAGATCCGCCAACTCACGCCGGGCGGCCGCAGCGTCGGAGCCGCGCAGCCCGGTCCAGCGGATGACCCACGGGAGAGTGCCGCCCTGGATCAGCAAAGTCGCGAGGGCGACCGTGAACGCGATCAGAACCAGTTGCGATCGGTCTGGCGTGTTGCTCGGAAGGGACTGCGCCGCCGCGACCGTCACAACCCCTCGCATGCCCGCCCAGGTGATGACGGTGGCAGAGCGAGCACCCGCACGGGTCTGGCTGAGTTCATTCAAATCCGCTTCCCGTCGCTCGACCCGGCGGGTGAAGCGGCTGACCCTTCCTGCGGTCCGCTCGTCGTCGGGATCGGGTCGTGCACGGAGTTTCTCCAACTGCTTTGAAAGGATTGGAGCGAACCGATCGGCACGTTTCTTGTTCGCACGCGTTCGCAGGGTCAATGGGACGACGAACGCAGCGCGAACGGCCAGGAGAAGCGCGCAGGCCAGTAGCCCGAGCAGCACGGCGCCAAGTACGCCGAAGGCCGCGCTCGGAACCTCCTCGATGATCGTCTTCAGCTGGAGTCCCATCAGCAGAAAGACACCGTTCTCAAGCACGAATTGGACGGTCCTCCAATTGAGCCGCTCGCTGATCCGCGCTTGAGCGCTGAAATGGCGGGCGCCGGCGTGACCGGAATACAGACCGGCGACGACCACAGCGAGCACCCCTGACGCCCCCAGCGACTCCGTTGGAATGTAGGCGATGAACGGCACAGCGAATGAGCTCGCCGTCTCGAGTACCGAGTCGTTCATGCGCGCACGCACGACCACCGACACGAATCCGACGGCCAATCCGATCGCTAGCGCCACGATCACCGAAAACAGGAAATCACCGGCGACGGCCCAAAGGTTCACCGTCACGCCTGTGGCCGCGATCGCCGTCTTCAGCAGCACCAGCGCGGAGGCATCATTGACGAGGCTCTCGCCCTCAAGGATTGAAATGACCCGTGCCGGAAGCCCCAATCGCTTTGCCACCGACGTGGCGGCGACAGCATCGGTCGGACTGACGATGGCGCCGATCGCGAATGCTGCACCGAGATTGAGCTCAGGGATGATCGCGAACAACACGAACCCGACGACGAGTGTCGTCGCGATGACCAACCACACCGACAGCGCCGCGATCGTTCCCAGGTTCCGCCGGAAGTCCATCAGCGGTACCTGGATGGAGTTGGCATATAGGAGCGGCGGCAGGACCAGCGTGAGGATCACCCACGACGGCACCTCGATCGGAGTGGGAAGTCCAGGCAGATACGAGATGCCGATCCCGACGACCACGAGCACGAGGGGCGCCGCCATGCCGAGTTGCCTGCTGAACATGGCGACCGCAACGATGGTGACGATCGCCACGACCCCGACGAGCGCGAACTCCATGCACCTACCCTATGAGGCGGCAGCGGTCGCGTGGCGGATTGATTTCAGCCAAGCCGTCGCTGACCGAGGTCAGGCCCTACCGAATGATGCCGGCTCCTCAGGACGAGGCGCTAGTACCAGCCTGCCGCTTGCGAATGGGCCCACGCGGCGCACGGTGTTCCCCAACGGCTCGCGATGTAGCCGAGCCCCCACGTGATCTGCGTCGCGGGATTCGTCGCCCAGTCGGCTCCGGCCGAGGCCATCTTGTCACCCGGCAGCGCCTGAGGGATGCCGTAAGCTCCGCTCGGGTTGTAGGCGTAGACGTTCCAGTGGGATTCCTTGTTCCACAACGCGACGAGGCAGTTGTACTGGTCACCCCATCCACGGGCCTGCAGGTCTGCGTATGCGATCGCCTGCGCGCTGCCCGGATCGGGGGTTCCCGCTGCGGGCGCGCCCGAGCTTCCCCCTGCTGACTTCGAGGCCGTCTGTGTGGGCGGCGGTGGCGGCGGCGGCGCCTGAACGGACACCGCGTCGCGTGACACGACGTTCTGGTAGGCACCGGCGACGACGAACGTCTGCACCTGCCGACCGTGATAATCGGTGGTCACGACCGTGTAGGCCGTGGCCGCGTTCGCCGCTCCCGAATACGGGTCGACCACATTGACCAAGAGAAACGCGATCGCAACTGCGAAAGAAAACGCCAGCAGCACGGATCTGGAGCGATTCTGTGGACGCCTAACGGACGTCCGGCTCATCGACGGCGTATGGGGAATTACTTCGGCTACTCGTCTACCCACGATCTGAACACCCTACCGAACATCGCGGACGATGCCAAGGCGGAGTGACAGGTCTCACCGAACGGCCAGCATCACATCCGTCACGCTGTCCAGAAGCGAGTCGACCTGCGCTTCACGGTAACCGCCGCGTTGCGACCGGAACGTGACCGTGCGGACGTCATCCAATGAAATGGCCTGCCCGTCGCGGAAGTAATGGACCAGGCGCTCCGAGAACGCGTCGACGTCAGCGCGCCGGTAACCCACCGTCAGAATGCTTGTGCGATTGAACTTGTGGCCCGATTCCCGTGCCAATCGGTTCAAGATCACCTGTGCGGTGGATCGGGCCTCCGCGTACCAGGCCGCGTCTCCTTGACGAGCTCGCGCGGCCTCCCGCTCACGCAGCGCAAAAGCATCCTCTAGCCGCTCCAGCGCGGCGTCGACCTGATCGGTGACGTAGCCACCCTTCTGCAGGGCGAAGGCCGTCTGCCGGATGTCGGAAGCGGTGATCGTCGGCGCGCGGCCTCGGTCCGTCTCGTAGGCAAGGCGTGCGGTTCGCAGGAAGTCCTCGACCTCGTCGACGTTGTAACCGGGTTTGGACTTCGGGGCGCGCGGAAAGGTGCTCACGGTGACATTCTCTCAAAATCGGACTGTCAATCCACTGATTGACGGCGTGGGCAGATCAGGGTGTCGCTGTAGTGGAAGCTCGGTGGTGGTCCAGTAATCGTAATTCGGTGTCGGTCAGCGTTCAGTGGAAGATCAGCAGCAGCGCGTACGTGGCGGCCGCCGACGGCAGCAGGGAGTCCAGCCGGTCGAGGATGCCGCCGTGACCGGGAAGCCAGGAACTCATGTCCTTGATTCCGAGGTCGCGCTTGATGAGTGATTCCGTCAAGTCGCCGATCGTGGCCGTGATCAGCAGGACCAGCCCGAAGATCACGCCGAACCACCACGTGTCGCCGAGCATGAACAGCGAAAGGATGACACCGGCGACGACACTCACAACGGCCGCTCCGGCGAACCCTTCCCACGTCTTGTTTGGACTGATGGTCGGCGCCATGGGGTGCCGCCCGAACAGGAGCCCGCTCGCGTACGCTCCGGTGTCGACGCCGATCACCAGGATGAGGAATGCGAGAAGCCACCATTGTCCGTCGTGCTGCGAAAGGGTGAGCATGGTGAAGCTCCCCAGGAATGTCACGTAGACCTGGACGAGCGCGGCCGACCCGAGATCGCGGAACAGCCGAGTCGGCGTCGCTCGCTTCGACGGAGCGAGCGACTCTGCGAGACGCCAGATCCACACGAGGAGGATGCCTCCTGCGATGGCTATCAGCTGACCGGGCGTGTGCCAGAAATAAGCCGCGGGTATCGCGGCTGCGGCCGCGATGATCGCCGGAGTCCTCGCCACACTGCGGCCAGCACCGCGAAACGCTTGAGCGAGTTCGAGCGCCGCCAAGGCGATGGCGGCCGCCGCCACCACGATGAAGATCTCTTTGATGATGAGCAGGCATGCCAGAGCGACTCCGCCCGCCACGAGACCGAAGAGGATCGCCTTGGGCAGATTTCGCCCGACCCTCGCCTCGATTCGCTCGTTCGTCGCCTCGAGCTGCGCCCGGGTGGCTTCCAGCTGCGCGCGCCTCGCTTCGAACTGCCGCCCGATGTCCGCGCGCGACGCCTTCACCTGGGCGCGCAACTCTCTGCGCCCGAGCACGTTCCACCATCGGTGCCCCGCGGGCCGGCCCGGATGATCTGAAGGATGGTCCGCCATGCTGCTACTCGGTCTCGCTCTGCGTGTCGGCTCGGGAGGCCTACACCGCGAGGAGCTCTGCTTCCTTGCGCTTCAGCGCCTCATCGATCGCGTCGACATGCGAACGGGTGATGTGCTCGAGTTCTTTCTCCCCGCGAGCGACTTCGTCGTCCCCGACCTCGTTCTTGAATCCGTCGATGTCGTCCTTGGCCTTTCGACGAATGTTACGGACGGAGACTTTTGCGTCCTCACCCTTCCCCCGGACGATCTTCACGAACTCCTTGCGCCGATCCTCGGTGAGTTCGGGCAATGTCGCTCTTACGATCTCTCCATCGTTGCCGACGTTCGCTCCGAGATTCGGCGTGTTGACGATCGACTTCTCGATCTCCTTCAGCGCCGTTTTGTCGTAAGGCGTAACAAGGATGGTCCGCGCGTCCGGCGCCTGAATGGAGGCCAACTGGGCGAGCGGTGTCGGCGATCCGTAGTAGTCGACGAGGATTCGCTGGAAAAGCTGTGGGTTCGCGCGCCCGGTCCGGATCGTGCCGAAATCCTCCCTCGCGGCTTCCACCGTCTTGTCCATGCGCTCGGCGGCATCGGAAATCACATCCGCGATCACGGTCACTCCTTCACTCGTGGGCGTCCGCCCAGTTTAGCCATCACGGCTGTTCAGCAACCGAGCAGTGTTCCCAGGTTGGCACCCAGGATCGCCGCGGTGACGTTGCCTCCCGGTTCGATGCCGAAGATCCGCATCGGCATTCCGTTGTCTCGGCACAGACTGAGCGCTGTCGCGTCGACAGCCTTGAGGTCCTGCTGCAGCGCCTCTTGATGCGTGATCTGCGAGATCATCGTCGCGGCGGGGTTGACGCGCGGATCGTCCGAGTACATGCCGTCAACGCCATTCTTGGCGACAAGCACGATGTCTGCTTCGATCTCAAGAGCTCGTTGCGCTGCGACCGTGTCGGTCGAGAAGTACGGGAGGCCGGCGCCCGCACCGAAGATCACGACGCGGCCCTTTTCCAGGTGTCGCTCGGCGCGGCGGGGGATGTACGGCTCCGCGACCTGCGCCATTGAGATCGCCGATTGGACCCGCGTGTCGATACCGGCCTTCTCCAGGAAGTCTTGGAGCGCCAGCGCGTTCATCACGGTGCCGAGCATACCCATGTAGTCGGCGCGGCCCCGGTCCATGCCACGCGTGGAAAGCTCAGCTCCGCGGAAGAAGTTGCCTCCGCCGACGACGACGGCAACTTCGACGTCTGTCGCTGCTTGGGCGATCTCCCGTGCCAGTGAGGCGACGATATCGGGATTGACGCCGAGCGCGCCGCCACCGAAAGCCTCCCCCGAGAGTTTCAGGAGAACTCGTCGTCGTTTAGTGGATTCTGACATGCGTACTCGCGTCCTTCCGATCGCAGTGGGGTGTTGTTCGCGTCTGGAGCGTGGGTTGCCTCACCCCGAGACTATCCGTGCACATCGGCACAGAAAAGAAGCCCGGATCGCTCATTGGCGACCCGGACTCCATTCCAACTTTCGTTCCTGACCGGTGACTATGCCCCGACCTTGAAACGGGCGAAGCCCTGAATAGTCAGCCCCGCGTCCTGTGCGACCTTGCCGACGCTCAGTTTGTTGTCTCTCGCATAGTCCTGGTCGAGCAGTGCGACCTGCTTGAAATACGCGCCGAGGCGTCCCTCGATGATCTTGGGCATTGCCGCTTCAGGCTTGCCCTCATTGCGGGAGATCTCCTCGACGATCCGGCGCTCGTTGTCCACGAGTTCCGACGGGACATCCTCACGGGCGAGGTATTCCGGGTTCGCGAACGAGATGTGCTGCGCGATTCCGCGGGCCGTCTCTGCGTCATCACCGGCGTATGCAAGGACGACACCGACCTGCGGCGGAAGGTCCTTCGATGTCTTGTGAAGGTAGACCGAGTAGTGGTCACCGTGCACGACCGCCACGCGGCGCAGTTCGACCTTCTCGCCCAAGATCGCGGCTTCGTCGCTGATCAGCTCGGCGACGGTCTGGCTTCCCGCTGACGCCGCCAGCGACCCATCCAGGTCCTCGGCGCCCGCCTCGACCACGGCGCTCAGCACGTTGTCGGCGAGGGTGATGAACTTGTCGCTCTTCGCGACGAAGTCGGTCTCGCAGGCGAGTTCGATCAGGGTCGCGCTTTGTGCAGTCTCCTTCGCCGCGACGAGACCTTCGCTCGTCGTCCGCTCAGCACGCTTCGCGTTTCCCTTTGCCCCCTTGAGCCGGAGGATCTCGACGGCCTTGGCCATGTCTCCTTCCGCCTCGACGAGCGCGTTCTTCGTGTCGACCATGCCGGTGCCCAGCTGCTCGCGGAGGGCTTTGACATCAGCGACGCTGAAATTTGCCATGTCCTGTGAACCTTTACTTGTTGTCGAATCTTGTGTGATGTGGGACGCGTCCGAAGACTACTTCCCAGCAGTCGCTGTCGCGTCTTCCGTAGTCTCGGCCTCGATGTCTGCAGCAGGCTCTTCGGTCTCTGCGACGGCGGCCTCTGCTGCCTGCTCCTCGGCCTCTGCTGCTGCGGGCTCTTCCGTCACGTCAGCCTCTACTGCAGACTCCTCGACCTCGGCTAGTGGCGCTTCCGTCGCGTCCTCGGCTTCGATCTCGTCGATACGCTCTTCAGACTCTTCAGCTTCGGCCTTGGCCTCGCTGAGGTCCGCCACCTTCTCGGTGTCTGCGCTTGACTGAGCCGGCGTGTCGTCTGCGGATGCCTCGAGCAACTCGCGCTCCCACTCGGCCAGCGGCTCGGCCGGCTCTGCGCCCTCTTCCGGCTTCTGGTGGCGCTGGATCAATCCTTCGGCCGCGGCATCCGCCACGATGCGAGTGAGAAGCGTGACAGAGCGGATGGCGTCATCATTGCCCGGAATCGGGTACTGCACCTCGTCCGGATCGCAGTTCGTGTCAAGGATCGCGATGACCGGAATCCCGAGCTTCTTGGCCTCGTCGATCGCGAGGTGCTCTTTCTTTGTGTCTACCACCCAGAGCGCGCTCGGCGTCTTCGTGAGGTTGCGGATTCCGCCCAGCGACTTGTGGAGCTTGTCGAGCTCGCGCTTCTTGATCAGAAGTTCTTTCTTGGTGAAACCGCTGGTGGTGCCCTCGAAGTCGAGCTCCTCGAGTTCCTTCATGCGGGCAAGACGCTTGGAGACGGTCTGGAAATTGGTCAGCAGACCGCCGAGCCAGCGCTGGTTGACATAGGGCTGCCCGACGCGGGTGGCCTGGTCCGAGATCGCGTTCTGAGCCTGCTTCTTCGTGCCGACGAAGAGAATGGTGCCTCCGTGGGCGACGGTCTCTTTGACGAACTCGTAGGTCTTGTCGATATAGGTCAGCGACTGCTGCAAGTCGATGATGTAGCTTCCGGAACGCTCCGTGAGGATGAATCGCTTCATCTTGGGGTTCCAGCGACGCGTCTGGTGTCCGAAGTGAACGCCGCTGTCGAGCAGCTGGCGCATGGTTACGACGGCCATGCCGTACTCCTGTTCCGACGTGACAGGTTCTCCACCCGGCACGCCAATCGGTTTTCAGCCGCGACCGAATGGCCGCCGCTCCTAGCGCCCGGCACACATCCGCCTCGCCGCTCGCGGCAGGGACCGTATGGATGTGTCGCCCGAGTGGGCGCGCGTAGTCATCCCGGCACACGGGATGCGAATGTCAGTCTAGCATTCGCGGGCCGGTTGCCTTGAAGCGGGGTCCACGACCATCCGGTCGCGCCAGATCAGCCGACCGAGTTGCCTTGAGCAGTCACCGACGGGCCACGCGACTTTCTCGCGTTCGTGAAGGTCGTCTCAGCCTCCTCCAACGCCATACCTCGCGTCTCCGGAATCTTGTAGACGACGAACACGAACGACAGCGCGGCGAACAGGGCGTAGATGCCGTAGGTGATCCAGAGCGAGAAATCCGCCATCGCGGGAAACGAAACGGTGACGACGAAGTTCGCAAGCCATTGTGCGGCGGCGGCGACACCCAACGCCTTCCCACGGATCTTGGACGGGAAGATCTCGCCCAGCAGCACCCAGACGAGGGGCCCCCAGGAAGCACCGAAGCAGACGACGAAGAGGTTCGCCGCGACCAGGGCGATGGGCCCCCACGCGCCCGGGAGCGAGACGACTCCGTGTGCGTTCTTGACCGAGAATGCGAAGGCAATGGCCATCGTCGCAAGAGAGACCGTCATTCCGATGGAACCCGTCAAAAGGATCGGCTTGCGGCCGATACGGTCCACGAGAAGAATCGCGATCACCGTGACCACGACGTTGGTGATCGATGTGATGACGCTGATCAGGAATGAGTCTGCGGTCGTGAACCCGACCGCCTGCCACAGGGTCGTCGAATAGTAGAAAATCACATTGATCCCGACGAACTGCTGGAAGATCGAGAGAATGATGCCGATCCACACGATCGGCTTCAGCCCGAAGCGGTTGCCGCGAAGGCTCCCCTTCGTCCCTTCTTTGTCGACCTTGATCGCATTCTCGATGTCACTAATTTGACGATCCAGGTCTTCCGGAGGCACGAGTCGAGCGAACACGGCCCGAGCTTTGTCTTCCTGACCGTTGGTGAGCAGGTAGCGAGGCGACTCGGGTATCGTCAGCGCAATGACCCCGTAGACGACCGAAGGGATCACTCCGACGAGGAACATCCATCGCCACGCCTCGAGCCCGAACCAGATCTGATTCAACGGGTTGCTGCCGGCGACCCCGGCAAGCAGTGCGTCCGAGAGCAGTGCCGCGAAGATACCGATCGTGATCGCCAGTTGCTGAAGCGAGGCGAGCGAGCCGCGAATCTGACGCGGCGAAATCTCAGCGATGTACGCCGGCGCAACGACTGATGCGATTCCGATTCCGAAGCCGCCCACGACACGCCAGATGCTGAGATCCCACGCAGCGAAAGCGAATCCGGACCCGATCGACGACACGAGGAACAATATCGCCCCGAGCATCATCACCTTGAGCCGGCCGAAACGATCCGCCAGACGCCCGGCGAAATAGGCACCGACCGCACAACCGAGGAGTGCGACGGCGACGACGAAGCCCTGGACGAATGCAGTGAGTGCGAAGTGCTTGCCGATCGAGTCGACGGCACCATTGATCACCGACGAATCGAACCCGAACAGGAAACCTCCGACTGCAGCCGCGATGGCGAGGCCTGCCGCCTTACGGCGCATCTTTGCGCGCTCATGCACCCGGTTAGGATCGCTGTCGGCTTTTTTCCCCGAATCAGTGGGCGCTGAATCCGCGCCGCCTTGGTAAGTCATTTCCGGCCTCCTTGGTGGACGGTCACCAACGTACTCCTCCGTCTGTGTTCACGGCAGGATGCGTGTCCGCGATTTTGGACACGTCGGTGGGGCACCTCGTGGGTCACATTGCCGGGCACATTGCCGGGCACATTGCGCAACCGCGCTGTGATCAGCGACTACATCTCCGCATCCGGCAAGCCGAGGCAGTTGCTCACACATCCGCTCTCGCTCCGGCTACCCGCTCTCCAACGCTGCGACCGTGGGGTCGTGTTCGAAAACCCATTGCTCAACGGTCTGATCCGCGCCACCGCGGCCATGGTCTGTCTGGGGGCCGTTGCATTCTCGGCCGCTCCGGCGCACGCGGAGACGCTTCCGTTCGTCGACGGCGCAGCGCGCCAGGCAGCAGACTCTCCCTCGGAGACGACTGGATCTGCGTCCGACTCGCGACTGGCCGAACTCCCCCGCTGGGCATGGCCGGTGCCGCCTCCGCTCCAGATCGTCCGACCGTACCAAGCTCCAGCGACGCCCTACTCCTCCGGCCACAGAGGCATTGATATTGCGGGGGCGCCTCACGAGTCTGTTCTGGCACCGGCCGACGGAGTCGTCTATTTCGTCGGCTTCGTTGTCGACCGTCCCGTGCTTACGTTGGAACACGGCGATTTTCTCGCCAGCTTCGAGCCGGTCGAGGCTCACGTGTCGGTCGGCGATGCCGTGCACGCAGGCGATGTCGTCGGTCAGCTGGCGTCAGGCGAACATTGTTCCGACTGCATGCATTTCGGCGTCAGGTTCAGGGGCGAGTATGTTTCGCCTCTTCTCTTACTCGGTGGTGTCCCCCGTGCGATTCTCCTGCCGCGATGGGGATCGTGATGTCTCCTACGCGGGGTTCAGAATGACGTTTTCAGGCGCGGGGATGCGCTCTCGCGTAGCTTTCTTTGAGCCGCTCCGTCGAAACGTGTGTATAGATCTGGGTCGTTCCGAGGCTGGCGTGGCCAAGCATCTCCTGCACGGTCCTCAGGTCCGCGCCTCCATCCAGCAAGTGTGTCGCGGCGGAGTGACGGAAGGCGTGGGGCCCAGATGGTCCCGAACCGGGCAGTTCGACGAGCAGACGGGCGACGAGCTCGTACACGGCCCGTACTCCGATCCGTCTTCCCCGCGCACCGACGAAAAGCGCACAATTGCTGTCTGTCGAACCGGTCACATTTCGGCGAACAGTGGCGGAGTCGCGTCCGACAGTATTCGACGACGTGGTACGAGATGTAGCAGGAGGCATAGTGAGAGCGGGCCGCGACTCTCGGAGGTAATTCACGAGCGCAACCTGGGCCGGAACGCCGAACGGCACGACCCGCTCCTTCGACCCTTTTCCAAGCACCCTGACCGTCAACCTCTCCAAGTCGACGTCGTCGACATCGAGGCCCGCCAGTTCGGACACGCGCAGCGCGGATGCGTACAGCAACTCGATCACGGCAAGGTCACGGACCGCGACCGGATCCCCTGATTCGGCACGTGCGACGAGTCCGGCGATCATGATGCTGAGCTGATTTCGGGTCATCACGCGTGGCAGCGTGCGGTCAGGCTTAGGGGCTCTCAATCGTGCCGCGGAGTCCCGGTCCGCTCGACCGGAGCGCACGAGCCACGAACTGAAGGTCCGGGCACTCGCGGACCGACGCGCCAACGTGGTTTTCGCATGTCCCGCTTTCGATTCCGACCACAGCCAGTCCCGGAGGAGATCGAGATCGACTCCGTCAGTCGTGAGCACACCGCGAGACCTGGCGAACTCGGTCAAGGACGCAAGGTCGCCCCTGTATGCGCGAATCGTGTGCTCGGAATAACCACGTTCAGTTCGAAGGTGGAGGGTGAAGTTGTCGATCGCGGTATCGAATCGCATCCGGCCACGTCCTCCCGCCGTTGTCTCGTCCCTATTGTCTCGTCAGTACTGTCTCGTCCGTATTGTCTCGTCCGTATTGTCTCGTCCGCCGATACGCCGGCCGTTTTCCCGCGCCGATCAACGCCCGTTGCGCGCAACAGAGGGAGCGGGCGGAGGAATCCGCGAGAACGCGTCGAGCTGACCGGCAGCGTCAAGCATTTCGATCCGCTTCACGTACTCCTCGTCGAATCGGGCCACCACGGGAGCATCACCGATCGGTACGACCGCTGCGACGACTCGATCGCGATACAGCGAGATCACCTGGAACGTCTGCCCTCCATCGACTCCTCGGAGATCTCCCGCCGACGCGCTGACGTCGATGGTGTAGCTCACCGCCCCGGCCGAGAACACGGGGACCCCGCCGAAAAGCCCGGTGGTGGGATAGTGAAGGTGGCCGGAGATGATCGCCCGCACATCACGTCCGGCGAGAACCGCTGCGAACTCGTCCTGGTGTTGCAATTCGAGGATCCGCATGAGCTTGATCGGCGTGGGCAACGGCGGATGGTGCATAGCTATGACCGTGCCGTGGGGAGCGTCCTTGGAAAGCACACGATCCAGCCAGCCGAGCTGTCCTTCATCGAGGTCACCGTGGTGAAAGCCGGGCACACTGCTGTCCAACGAAACTACGCGCAAACCCCCGACCATGGTCACCGTATCCAACGGGCGATTTTCGAAGGTTCGATCGTCCGAAGCCTCGTCGAGCAACTCACGCCTGACAGTGTCACGCTGATCGTGGTTGCCCATCACCCAGATCAGTTCGGTCCCGAGTCGTCCTGCGAGTGCCTCGAGGCTACGGCGTACTCGCCGGTATGCCTCCGGTTCGCCGCGGTCCGCGATGTCTCCGGTCACCACGACCCCATCGATGGATCCGCCCATCCGCTCGAGTTGAGCCACGA
>FSWU01000441.1_pt1 | contig 51447 bp, 51 predicted proteins | sample 1638061 | NCBI WGS metagenome assembly FSWU01 (sample SAMEA3914788, study PRJEB12502) | metagenome | biome: forest; material: soil | place: Canada | collected 2011-07-03 | depth 0.1 m
CTGGGGCCGAGCAGCATGAAGATCAGCACGATGATCCAGCCGACAATCGGGATGAGCCCCAAAAACCAGAACCCACCACTGTGGTTGCTGTCGTGGAACCGACGCCACGAGAGGGCCAGGTTCGGCACGATGGTCCCGAGACCCCAGATGGTGACGAGGACGATCGAGAAGATGACATAAAGCACAGTCGGGCCGCCGGAACCATTACCGGTCACGCCGCCCCCGATCGAACCGACGATTTGCAAAACCGCTATGACAATGGCGTCGGCCAAGAACCACCACCAGAACTCGGCTCGGCTCGCGCGCCCGCTGAAAGTAGCGTATTTACCGAAGAACCGTCGAATGGCTGCACCGAAAGGGGCGCCATAGTAGGGCTGGTTCAGCGGCGGCTCTCCGCTCGGTCCGGCTGCTGGTTGGGGCGGAGGAGGCGGTGCGTTGTACGGGGTAGACATTGATTGCTCCATTCGATTGAACTCTGCAATTCGTATGTTTAGTCGTGCATCGCTTAGTAAATCAGTTAGCCGGCAAACTGGCGAGAGCGCACGCCGAAAGCACTTTATGTCGGACCATTGCATGCATATTCGATAAAGTTCGGTCCCGAGGTGCGATAAGTCCATTCCTCGGCGGTCTCGAACACGTGGAGGGTCACCGGAAGCGGGTCGAACACCCGATTGAGCAGGGCTCCCGGTTCACAAGTCGAGGAGTATTCGGGGTTCGTGTCGACCGTGATCAGGTACCGGTCTCAGCGGCTAAGGTCGCGGCAGGCAAGGCATCGGGGAAGTTGGTCCCGGTCGCAATATAGGCTGCGGAGCCAATCGCTCCGAACGCAGTCGCATGCGCTACCTCAAGCGAACCCGCCGACGTCGCCCGCTCTAAGTGCTGAGGAAATTAGGGGGAAGTTCGGCGCCCAATAGCCGATGGTGCAATTCGCTGTCGATGACTGTGCCACCCTCAGCAATCGCGTCGAGCAGAGCTCCAATCACGGGCACTGCACGCTCGGTCCCGAACCGGATCGCCGGGTGAGTCACCTGCGCTGCGGCAACCAGTCTGCTCCGAAGCAGCGATGCGGGTGCGGTCAGGACGGAGCCACCGAGTGTCACCGTGAATCCGGCACCGTCGACCTCGAGGCCGACACGCCGCGCGCAGACCCCGATGTAGTCGAGGGCGCGACGCACATGTTCGTCCACGATCGATTCGGCTACCGGGTCGCCCGCTGCTGCGGTTTCCACTACAGCGCGAGAGGCCCGTGCGAGCTCTAGGTGACCGAACGTCGAACCCCGCCGAGTCATGAGGTGCAGGAGCGACTCTGCGTCTTGGGCTCCGTAGAGGTCCGTTAGCGCGCCATGCAGATCTGTTGCGGGTCCTAGACCGATCTCGGCGAGCATGATGGCCCGAATCGCATCATGTCCGAGACCCGCAGCGCCAAGATAATCCTGGAACCACCACGAGACCGCGAATTCCTCTCCAGACTCTCCCCTGCCCGCAATGGCGGCTCCGGTACCCAGCGAGACGGCGACACCCACACCATCTGCGCTACCGCACCGGAGCAGCGCGAAACCATCGTTCTTGATCGTCCGCCGAGTACGGGGTGCAAGGACCTCGTCCAAGGCGTCACCCCACAGACGACGGTCCTCCGGCCAATCGATTCCGGCGAGACGGAAGGCAGCGGACCGGAGATGATCTCGGCGCGCACCCGCGCGATCGAGGACCTCATCGACCAGCTCGGCAACCACACGAACGGCATGTTCTGAACCGCCGGCGGCGTAGATGTCACCGACTCCACCGCGCGCGCACCCGAGGATACGGCCGGTGGAGTCGGCGACGACGGCGAGAGTCTTGCTGTTCCCGGCGTCGATGCCCAGGTAGAGGCTCGGCGTCATCGGCTCATCGCAGAAGTCGCTCGGGGAGATAGGCAGCGTGCGCTGCGGCCATCTCGTCGTAGAGCTCCTCGGCGACGACGAGGTTGTCCACCAATGGGTTCGCAACGAGCGCGCGGATGCCATCAGCCCGGTTCCCATCCCAGCCCGCCTTCGCCGCCAGTATCTGATACTGCGCAAGCTCCTGGGTAATCCCCAATACAGAATCTGGCAGCGGCTTCTGCGGACGGATGTGGAATCCCTCCTTGTCGACATTGCACCAGACTTCGACGACCGTATCGTCGGCGAAACCGGGAAGCGCTCCACCCGCGTTGGGCAGGTTCACCGGAAGGACAGCTCCGGTGTCGTTGTAGTGCGCACTCATCACGTCGATGGCCAGCTCGAGCTCGTGGATGCCACCTCGGGATCGCGACGGGTCGAGCTCCGGGGCATCCACGTTCGCCTGCTCCCGATAGTGCTCCCAGTAGCGGGGAATCGAATCCATGATGACCTCCGACCGGGTCTTCGCCGCACCCTGCTGCTCACGAAAGAGCTCTTCGCGAAAGTAGTAGTAGTTGAAGTAGTCGGAGGGGATCGAGCGCATCGCGACTGCCAGATGGAGCGCTCGCCGGGAATTGGCATCCAGAGTGGGATCGTCCTTCCGCTCCTGCCAGGCCGCCTCAAGCAACGGCATCACGTCTTCCCCATCGTAAAGGTGCTCGGTACTCCAGCAATTGTGGTTCACGCCTGCCATCGTCACGCTCGCGCGTGCCGGGTCGAGCCGGGCCGCCTTGAGGATCACCGGAGGAAAGACGATCGGACCCTCGCACATACTGACGAGCTCCACGTCCGAGTATTGGGTCACGGCCTGGGCGACGATGTTGACTGGATTCGTGTAGTTGAAGATCTTCGCGTTCGGTGCGACTTGATTGAGATCCTCGACCACACCTTTGAGTACGTTGACCGACCGAAGCGACATGAAGAATCCGCCCGGACCCTGCGTCTCCTGACCGATAACGCCGTGTTTGACCGGAATGCGCTCATCGAGCGCTCGCGCTGCAAAGCCTCCGGGACGGAAGCTCGACAGCACGGCATCGACATCCCGAAGACCCTCGCGTCGATCCGTGGTCGCCGTGACGGTCATATCGATCCCGGCCTCGCGGATCATCTTCTCCGATATTGTCCTCACGATCTCGAGGTGGTCAGGGTCCAGATCGATCAAGACGACCTCGGAGCCGGCGAACTCAGCGCCGTGCCAGATCAGCGAGGCCATTGTTCCGGCGGCCCGGCTGGATCCGCCGCCGAGGTAAGCGAGTTTGATTCGTGCCATGAGTTGGGGATTCCTTCTCTCGTTTTGGGTGGTTCAGAACGCAGGGTTGGGATGATTCAGGGCGCAGGTCGAAGGAGCGCTGCGGCTTCACGGTCGGCAAAGAATTGCGGATCACGGCAGTCGCTGAGCACGGTCGCCGGCCACGTCGGTTCGTACGTCCATGCTGCGGCGAGACGGCGCACGGCCTCCGTTTTTCCCGCTCCGATCGTCAGCATGATCACGGATCTCGACAGTTCGCGAATCGTTGCGATGCCGACCGTGATGCCGAAGCGCGGGACCGACCCGAGATCGGGCAATGAAGGGAATGTCAGCAGGTTGTCCTGCCGCGTGGACTTCATCAACTCGACGACCCGGGTCCTGCTGTCGGGCTCGGCACCGACCGGGTTCAACGCAACGTGGCCGTCGGTCGCGCCCGAAGCAAGCAGGAAGACATCGATTCCGCCGGCGTCAGACAACCGGCCGTCGTAGCTCCCGGGATCCGACGGATCCGGGGCCCAGAGGCTTTCGCTCGGTATACCCCGACCCGGGCCGGCAGCTTCGGAGAGTGGTGCGACGATCTCGCGCCGCCCGAACCCCACGCAGCTGTGCGCCAGGTCCGGGGAGATGGGACGATAACCCACGCCATCAGGCTCGACGTACTCATCCATCATCGCGATGACGAGAGCACCGAGATCGAGCGCTCTTTCGTGAACTTCGCGCGCCAGCGCCAGATACGTGCTCTTCCCGCTCCGCCCGCTGGGGCAGCCGAGCACGAACCGCCGGCCCGCTCGATTGGCTGCTTCGATGCCGTCGGCGAGGATGGCTGCGGCAGCGCTTCCGACGTCGTCGGACGTCTCAAGGATTTCGGGAGTTACCCGCATTCGTGTTGCTCCGATTTTCTGATGGTGTGCTGGACGGGATGTGTCCCGCACTATTCGCGCAGCGCGCCGTTGATGACGCCCTGGATGAATTGACGTTGGAAGAAGACGTAGAGGATCAGGACGGGCAACGTCACGATGAGCGAGCCCGCGGCCATCAGGTTCACATTCAACGTGTGCACCCCCTGGAACACTCCAAGTGCGAGCGTCGCAGGCTCCTTCGTTGGATCGGAGATGAAGACCAGCGACAGGAAGAAGTCGTTCCAGGTCCACATGAACGAGAGCAGCACGAGGGTCAGGATGGCGGGCCGCGATATGGGGAAGAGGATGCCCCAGAGAACTCGCCACGACCGAGCGCCATCGATCTGTGCGGCCTCGATCAGGGAGCGTGGAACAGCACGGAAGGTCGCCCGCATCCAGAAGGCGCCAAACGGGACGCCCATGCCGATCTGGACGATGATCAAGCCCAGCCAGGAATCCGTGAGACCGATCTGCCTGAACTGGTAATAGAGCGGGATGATGAACACTTCTGACGAGATCATCAACCCGAAGAGGATCACGGGGAAGATGATCTTCTGACCCACAACGCCCAGCACACCGAAGGCGTATCCGGAGAAGATCGCCAGAATCGATTGGCCGAGCACTGCGCCGACCGTGATCACTGCGGAAGCGATCATCGCCGGACCGAATGCGCCCGCGACCCACGCCGAGGCGAAGTTGCCCCAGTCGAGGTGAGTGAGCTCGATTCGTCCGCTGCTGTCCGGACTGAGCGCCGTGAAGAAGAACCAGACGACGGGCAGGAGCACCATCGCCGAGATCAGGCCGAGGACGGCGTGGTTGACGGTTCGCTCTGCGCGTGAGATCACGATGTCTTCTCTTCGCTGAATCGGTTTATGGCGAGGGCGATCAGCAGGCAGATCACGGCGAGAACGACGCCGATGGCGGCGGCCATCCCGACGTTCGGGTTCTCGAACGCCATCTGGTACAGGAGCAACGCCGGAGTTGTCGTAGCCGTGCCCGGGCCGCCCTGGGTGGTGATCCAAACCAGATCGAACGCCCTCAGCGCGCCCGTGACTGTCAGAGTCAAGGCGATCGCGAGTTGCCCCCGCAGGCCCGGAAGAGTGACCGCGAAGAACTCGTTTACCGGGCCGGCGCCGTCGATCCTCGCCTGCTCGTACAGGTCGTTCGGTATTGCGGCGACGCCCGCAATGAACAGGAGCATGCAGAAGCCGAGCGTCGTCCACGTACCGATGAGGCCCAAAGCAGGCAACGACCACGTGAAATCGCCCAGCCAATTCAATGCGAACTTACCGAGTCCAATCGCGCGTAACGCCGAGTCAAGCGGACCTTCGGGACCGTAGATCCGCTTCCAGATGATCGCCACGACAACGCTCGTGAGTACCTGCGGCAGGAAGAGGATCCACCGGTAGAGCCCCTCGCCGCGCATGCGTCCGCGACCGAGCAGTCCCGCACTGAGAAGCCCAAGCGCCACTGGCAGCAGAGCGAAGAACAGAACGAGCACCAGCACATGCCACAGCGATGATGCGAGCTGGGGATCGGTGAAGAACGTGACGTAGTTCTGCACGCCGACCCATTGTGCCGTCGTGACACCGTTCCAGCTGTAGAACGAATAGTTGAGGCTCTCGAACAGAGGAACGATCACGACGAACCCGTAGGCGACGAGCGCGGGCAATGCGTAGCAGAGCCCGACCCAGCCGGAACCGAGCCGTCTGCCACGAACCTTGGCGGTTCGGGCGGCCGTCGTCGTCAACGGCCGCCCGATCGTGGAGCGCAGCGTCACTGGCCCTTCGCCTGCTTCGTCTGGAACGCGTTGTAATCCTGCTGACCCGCCGCAGCCACTTGATCCGGCGTTGCACGACCGGCGAGCAAGAGCTGCACCTCGGTCCCCATCGTGTCGAGCATCGTCGGCGTCGACCAGTCGAAGTACGGCACGTAGCCGTTGCCGGCGTCCAGCGCGTTCTGGCCCGCGACCTCAGAGGCGAACTTGGGGTTGTCCTTCGGCAGCGCCAGCCCGGAGTGGAGCAACGGGAGGTCACCGCGTGCCACCGCAAGCTGTGCGGCCTCCTTGCTCGCCATGAAGTTCAGGAACGCAGCGGCAGCGTTCGGGTGCTTCGACTTGGCTGAGATCGACAGATTTCCGGTGGGCGACCCGGTACCGACGACGACAGACGAGTTATTCGCCTGAGGCAGCTGGAGATAACCGTAGGTCTTGTCCTGCGCCGCCGTGAACGGGAGCGCGCCGGTGTACTCGAACCGGAACGCGCCCTGCCCGTGCATGAACTGGTCGAGCGCGTCGGCGTACTGGGTGCCCGCGTAGTTCGGCGTCAGCCACCCATCGTCCGCCCATTTCTTGATCGTCTCGGCACCTTGAACGATTCCGGTCTGGGTGATCGGGACTTTTCCGCTCGAATATACGAAGTTGCCGATATTCTTCGCGCTTCCAAAGAGGTCCTGCACGGCGAAGAGAAGCGCGGTCGACGAATCCTTGTCCTGCGATCCGTATGCGATCGGGATCTGGCCGGCGGCCTTGATCTTGGCGCAGTCGCTTTCGAAGTCGGCAAGAGTCTTTGGCACGGGCAGGTGAAGCGAGTCGAGAATCGACTTGTTGTAGTAAAGCCCGATCAACGACGAACGCGCGGTCGGAGTCGCGTACAGCGCCCCGGTTCCCATTTCCTTTCCGTTCGGCGTGAACTCGAGCTGCCGGAGCATCGTGCTTGGGATCTCACTCTTCCAGCCGTATAGGTCCGCGTACTTGTCCAGGTTCAGAATCAGTCCGCCCTGGGCCAGGGTGCCCATCGACTGCCAGCCGTTGTTGACAGTCGCTATATCGGGACCGTTCGGATCGGAAAGCCGCAGGTTCAAGGTGCTCATCACCTGGCCCCAGTCCTGTGTGGTCCGCTTGATGGTCACATTCGGGTACTTCTTCTCGAATTGCTTTATCACCGCGTTGACCCAATTGCTGTCCGCGCCTTGCCAGAAGTCGAGCATCTTCAGGGTGACGTGGCCTTCGCTGGCGACGTCTTTCGAAACCGACTGTTCGGGAGCGTTCTGGCCCGAAGCGCCCGTCGGCGCGCATCCGCTGATCAGCATCAGCATCGGGATCGCGAGCGCAATCGCGCCGATGACGTGTCTCCTCTTTGCCACTGGTGAGTCTCCTTCAACTCGTGCTCCGGCTGTCGGCGGGCGGGTGCCCAGCCTCGGTGCCCTGCACCCTGCCGGAAACTTCGACCAACAGTAGCCTTAAGCCAACCAGTAAGTCCAGTTCTGTTCTCGATATGTCCCGTTCACTCCAAATCAATTCCTGTTTCGCCTCAATCTACGGGCGGGACAGGCTTTCGCATTGCCCACCAGTGGTTCAACTGGTAGGTTCAACTCATGCGTGGGTCTCAGATCAGCGACGATGTGTTCCGAACGTTGAAGGACTCGATCGAGCGCGGTGTCTTCCCCGCCGGTCGACGACTCCCCGGAGAACGCAACCTCGCCGTCTCGCTGGGGGTCAGCCGCGACACGATTCGAGTCGCTCTCGAGCGGCTGGAAGGCGAAGGGGTAGTGTCGCGATCCGCTCAGCGCGGCTGGTTCGTTCCGCGCCAGACCATCGGAGAACCACCCAGCACGCTTCAGAGCTTTACCGAGATGGCACGTCTCCGTGGGCTCGCAGCGTCGGCTGTCGTGCTCGAGAAACGAGTGCGGTCCGCCACATTCGAGGAGGCGGCGAAGCTGACCATCGTCCCCGGCGCGGAGGTCTTATACATTGCCCGCCTACGTGGAATGTCCGGCACACCCATCTGCGTCGATTCGAACGTCATCCCGCTCGCCACCTCCCGCGCACTGCTCGACGTTGACTTGACAGATCAGTCGCTCTACGACGTCCTGGAACGACTGTGCGGTCTCAGAATCCACAGAAGCGCTTACTCCGTCCAAGCGGATGCAGCCTCGAACGATCTGGCGCCGCTTCTCCAGGTACCAGTTGGCAGCCCTGTTTTGGTCGGGCGTGAAGTCGCTTACAACGACACGGGGAATCCGGTACTGCTCGGACTGAACACCTATCGAGGTGACGCGTATCGTTTCGAGGCGGACTTGTACCGTCCCAGCAGCTGAGTCACGAGATACCCAGCGACAGACGGTCTCGTCGCGATAGGCAAGTTGCCTCCGGTTCGCCGAATCAACGTCGGCCAACGAAGCGGTCGTGCCCGGCTCACCCTGCTTTTCACCTCTACACTCACCCGGCGCAATCGACACGCTTGAGCCCCGAGTGGTTAACGTGCTCATGACGGCGCTTCCGATCCGAACGTCACGTGCAGGGCAATAGGGCACTTTACGTGTAAAGCGGACGCTGCCACTCCCCTCCCCCAAATCAGACCCTGAAAGGCGTCCCATGAGACTCCGCACGAAACTCGCCGCCACTGCCGCCGCGTCCGCCATGGTCGTCCTCGCCGCGGCAGCCCCCGCCTTCGCGGATGGCACCGCCGGCACCCAGACGGTCACCGCGACTGACGCGCAAGCCGTTTCCGTAACCATCGGGACCAGCAGCGTTGACTTCGACAACCTGTCCCCCGCCTCCGCAGCCTCGACAATCGATGCAGGAACCGTCCAAGTCCAGTCGAACGCCGGCTACAGCCTGTCGGTCGCCGACCTCGGCGGTCTCAGCAACGCCACGCCCAGTTTCCTGGCCGACCCGCTGCAGATCTCGGAGACTCTGACCAGCGGCACCGGGACCCCCGGTCAAGCCGAAGCTACCGCGATTGACACGACAGAAGGCACCCCCGGCCCGGGGCTCACCGTGGGAACCGACGATGCAGCCGGAACTGACGTCTACGACATCAGTCTGACGCAGGCCGCCACTTGGCAAGACGCCCCCGGCTCGGACTACACCGACACTCTGACCTACACCGCCAGCGCCGGCACAGTCTGATCGAGCCCCTTCTCAGCGGCGGCCAGCGGATCAGATAGCAATACCGACCGTGCCGAGACAGCGCTACAGACGTGCTCGCCCGTCGAGACCATCCGGCTCGGTGCGCTCGGTGGCGCTTGGAATCGCGACCGCACTGGTCCTCGCCGGACTCGGATTCGCGATGCCGGCCGTCGCTCTGGATGCTTCTTCTGTGCATCCGAGTGCGACGGCCGGGTCGAGTTCCGGTTCGATCAGCCTCAGCCCGCTCAAGACGAGCGCGGCCGTCGGTGCCGGCGACAAGATCATTCCGATCACGTTGAGCAACGGTGAGGATTCCGCGGTCCGTGTGAGTGTCACCACGAGCGGTCTCAGCGAGCAGAGTGACGGGGTCCCGCAGTTCACCGGACCGGCTCCTGCTCCCACGAACGTTCCTGAGCCGAACTTCACACTGGCGCCAGGTCAGCAGCGGATCATCTCCGTGACCATCACTGTCACCAACGACACGGCCGGAGTTTACGAAGGCATCCTCGCGACCGTGAGCCCGGTCAGTCAATCGAGCGGCGTCGCCTCGCGCTCCCGCCTTGCTTCCATCGTCGAGCTCACCGGGCCCGCGACCGCCACCACAAGCGCGACGATCGACTCCATCACCGCAACTGTGAGCGCGGCAGCGAGCGCCCCGAAACACCTGACGATCACAGCCCCGGTGCATAACACCGGGAATGTTCTCATCGCTCCAACGGGTAACGCGACCATCTCGGTGCGAGGAAAGACGCTCGCCACCATCCCGCTCACGGCGGGCAGGATCGTCCCCGGCGCATCCTTCGATTACAGCGCCGGGTGGAACGAGACGACGCCACTGCGTGGGCAAGTCCAGATCGGGGTCTCGCTCGTCGATCCGGCAGCCAATGCCACGAAGACCCTGACCTTCTCGGACGGCGCCGCGCCGACCGCGACTGCGCACATCCGCATAGTGACCGTCCATAGCGCCGATCATCAGGTCGCACTCGGGCTGCGTATCACCAACACAGGCACCAGCGATCTACACGACCTCACGATCTCGACAACCACGTTCACCGGCCAGCACGAGCTCACTCTCGCCAGTGGGGATGTAGCGACCCTGGCCCCGCTGCACTCGAGCTCGCGCAGTCAGAAGTTCACGCTCTCGACCGGGGAGCATGTCGTGAAAGTCGAGCTGTTGGAGCACGGCGCGATCCTCGATCAGCAGACGACGACCGTGGATGTCACGTCCGGACTACCGGCGAGCGTCATCCTCATCCTCATCGCAGCCGCACTTGCCATCATCATCGCCGCACTGATCGTCTTCCTCCGGCTCCGCGGACGCCGGCGACGAAACGAGGCGAGTGCCTAGCGCACCCTGGTGCACACAGCGCAGCTAGCGCACGTGGTGCGGCCCGCGCACCAGGCACCGGGCACCGGGCACCGGGCACCGGCGACGATCAGTCCGCGCCGACGACGGTGAACTCCTGGTTGACGAACACGTGGTGCGGCCAGTTGACACCGATGTAGTGGACCTCGTATTCACCGTTGCCCAACTTCACAACGCGATCAACGACTCCCCCTGGATATGCGGCCAACGCAGCTTCAGTCGCCTTGTTCGCCGTGGTCCCGCTGACAATGGTCCCCGATCCTTCGGTGTAATCCGTCGGGACCTGACCGACCTGCTTCGAGGTGGACGGTGAACCCTTCGTGAAAGGGACGACCTCTGAAGCAGTCGACGAGGGAGTAGCATCGGCGGGTTCCACGGTCACCTGGGTGGCCGTGATAGTCGTGCTGTCAGTCGTCCCGAGCACCATGACCGTTTCGCCTTGCGTTAAGGCGCTCGCCGAAGCCGAGCTCGTTCCGTCTTTGTATGTGGTGGTGGACGACAGCTTGATGGTCACCTTCTGACTCGCCGACGTCGTTAGGGTGAAGCCAGACGCCGTCACATTGCTGACCGTGCCGACTGACCCTCCTGCGGCTGGTCCAGAGCGCGCATTGGACGCTCCGCCTGCCTCCTTCTCGGGCACGCCCTGTTTGGCCGATGCCGAGGACGATGTCGCGCTCGGCGACGGTGTCGCCGCCGTCGCGGCGCAACCGGACAACCCGATCGCCGCACACGTCAGCGCGGCGGCCACAATCCATCCAGCCCTTGCGCGCTTCGACGGTACCCTCTGCGCCTTGGACTGGTGTGCCTGCGCCACTTCATCGGGATCTGTTTGGTCGTAGTCGTTCACGATGGAGCTCCTGTTCTTTTGGAATCTACTGAGAGATTGACAGGGGCTCGTGTGTGATGACTATGTGGATCCAATGGTCGACATAATTTCGGAAAACGGCTGGCTGGTCGCTGCGCAGACGCGCCGACTCGTTGCGCAGGCGCGCCGATTACTGCGCCGGTGCGTGTCGCTTCGCGGCCAGTGCGCGGCCGTGCTCGATCGCGAGTTTCTCCGCTGCGGCCTTGATCTCGGCGGCTTGGTCGGTGAACTGGTCGAGAGCGGGATTGACGCCGACGAGGGTGAACTGGCGTTGCACGACCAGCAGGTCCGTGCCCCAGACTTCTTCGATCACGCGGCGCAGCCACGGCGTGGAGTAGTCCCAGCCTTCCTTCGGCGTGCCGGGGTTGTAGTTGCCGCCGAGCACAGTGGCGAGCACGGCGGGCTTGCCCTTGAGCTCACCACCGTTGATGCGCGAATCCGTGTATGCGACGTCGTACCAGGATTTCACGTGGGCGGCGACACCCCAGTTGTAGAGCGGAATCGCGAACAAGAGCGCATCCGCGTTGATCAGTTCGTCTGCGAGCGTCGTCGCGAGCGCGCGGGCCTCACGCTGCTCGGGGCTGAGGTCGGCGTCCGCGAGCCCGGTGCTCGTGATGATGTCGCGCCAGGTCGTCGCAGGCAGCGGATGGGAGCCGACGTCGCGGCGCGTGATGATGGAGTCGGGGTGCTCAGCCGACCATTCGGCTTCGACAATGTCCGCGAGTGCGCGGCTCTGGGATGTTGCGGGAGTGATGCTTGCATCGAGCCTGAACAGCGACATGTTTAACTCCATAGAAAACAAGGGACTAATAAAAACAAAGCGACTGTGTAGAGCGTAGCACCGTTACGATGGGTTCATGTCCGAGTCAGAAAGCGACGTTCACATCTGCGATTCCGCGATTACGCTCGCCTTCTCCGTGCTCGGAAAGCGTTGGAACGGCATGATCCTCGGCGTCCTCGGTTCGGGCAGGGCGTCGTTCGTCTCGCTGCGCAAAGCGGTCAGCGGTATCAGCGACACCGTGCTCTCCGATCGGCTCGTCGAACTCGTCGAAGCAGGACTCGTACGCCGTAACGTTGCTGAAGGCCCTCCCGTCACGGTCAGTTATGAGCTGACTACGGCCGGGGCTGACCTCGTGCCGACCATCGAAGAGCTCGGTGCGTGGGCGCGACGTAATCTGCACCCTCACCCGTGAGACGGCCAGGCGCTCGTTATTGTGTCGGCGGCCGCATCGCGCGGCCATGCGCGAGGCCCAGGACCACCGCGCTCGTGGGCAGCTTGCTGGTCTCGGTCAGCTCCTCGAGGCTCTTCCCTTTCGGCTCCGGAAGCAGAAGGAGCGTGATCGCCGCACCCACGATCGCGACGATCGCGACGAGCAGAAAAACGTATCCCAGACCGCTCGCGCTCAGCAGGGAAGTCAGCACGTAGGTGCCGATGAAGGCGCCGATCTTTCCGGCCGCAGCCGCTATCCCGTGACTTGTGGTGCGCACGCGCACTGGGAAGATCTCGGCCGGATAGACGAAGGTCGTCGTATTCGGCCCGAACTCAGAGAAGAAGTATGTCGCGCCGAACAGGATCAGAAACAGCGCCACGTTCGTTGTCGCAGCCGGGATCGCCCAGAGAAGGAAGAACGCAACGGCGATCGCGCAGAATCCGAAGACCTGGATCAGCTTTCGGCCCAGATGATCGATGGTGGCGGCCGCGAGGAAGTATGCCGGCAGCGCCGCGACGGCGAAGATGATCAACGTGAGCGTCAGTTGCGCGATCAGGCTTGCATGCGGCGCGACTTTGGCCACGATCAATGGGCTCGAGATCGTGTTGCCGTAGTAGACGAAGTCGAAGAGGAACCACGCCACGGACGCCCCGATCAACCACTTCAGCAGGCGACGGTCCGCGAACACACCCCGAAGGCCAGTCGCTTCACCCGACTTCTCGGCTTTCTGTTCCTTCTCCTTTGCCTCTTGCTGAGCAAGCAGGAACCGGGGCGTCTCGGCGATCTTGCGGCGCAGGAAGAAGACGGCGAGCCCAGGGATCGCGCCGAATCCGAGCAGGAGCCGCCAGACGAGGTCTGGTGACATTCCGGTGGCGAGCAGGCCGATCGCGATTGCGGGACCGATGACGAGTCCCGCACCCTGCATTGCGAAAACCAGCGACACCATCCGCCCGCGATTGGCCTTGCTCGCGTACTCGCTCATGATCGTCGCCGACACAGGATAGTCGCCACCAATTCCTACCCCGAGGATTGCGCGGAACACCAGAAGCCACCAGATATTCGGCGAGAATGCCGACGCGATCGCGCCCGCTGCCAGGACGATCACTTCCCAGCCGTAGATCTTTTTGCGGCCGAGCCTGTCCGCAATCTTTCCGAAGACAACGGCACCGATCGCCGACGTGAGCAGCGCGACGGAGCTCAACAAGGATTTCTCCGTGCCGGTGATGTTCCACTCAGTCACAAGGATGGATGCGACGACGCCGATCACGAAGAGATCGTACGCATCGGTGAAGAAACCCATTCCTGCGGTGAGCAGGATCTTCCAGTGCGTTTTGTTGGTGGCGTCGTCATCCATCTGCTTGAGCAGATCCCGGGTGACCTCCGAATCGGATTCGGCGGTCTGCACATTGTCGGCCATCGTCACTCCTTCGCATCGGTGATACGGGCCAATGTCGGCCCGTTTCGGCCAAACGTCACGTGGGTGAAAATGAACTCCTCGTTAACGAATCCCCCTAGGGTGAATGAGATACGCTTCCGGATCGGCCCTGTTCGCCGGCACGCTCAGAATGTTCGAACGACTCGGCTTCCGCGAGATCGGCCGCACCTACCCCAGCCGCCCCGTGATGCGCCTCGATCTGGGCTCTTCGACTGCACCTGAAGCCGCGCGCAAGGCCAGCGACGCGTGGGCGACACCTAGCTAAGCGGCCGAACTCTGCCTACGTGCCGCGGCCACCACGAGCAAAGTAGACGATCGACGCGACATAGTTGATCACCAATACGCCGGCGAAGATTCCGACGCAGAGGCGCCACCACGAAAAAGGACCTACCAGCGCGCCCAAAAACGACACTGCGCACGTCGCCGCCGAGACGACACAACAGAATATGGCCGCTCGAAGGGAGCGCGCGCCGACCCACCATGGATAGCGCGGCCCCCGCCGATCGATCAGCCGCGGCTCGCCGAGTCCGAGATCACGAAGGGTGGGCCGTCCCTCGTCATCCTGCATAGCCCGCAGCGTACGCCTGAATTCAAAAGGTGGCGGATGCGACGAAGATGCGAGGTGACCACGGAACCCAGCCTTCCGAGATGACGTGCGGGCACGGGAGTTCCCGGTGCGGGAAAGATCTCGACATTGCGTAGGGGGCGGTTACCATCGGCGTCATGAGCGTCCAGAGACTAGATCATGTCGGCATCGTGGTCGATGACCTTGCAGCTGCCAGATCCTTCTTCGAAAGCGTGGGGCTCGTGGTCGAAGGCGAGGCCCGAATCGAGGGCGAATGGGTGGACAACGTCATCGGACTTCGCGATGTCCATTCGGAGATGGTGCTCATGCGGACTCCGGACGGCACAGGGAAGATCGAAATCTCGAAGTTCCTTACGCCGGTGGATGATCGAGGCGCCGATTGGTCACCCTCGAACAGATTGGGAATCCGACACCTCTCCTTCGCCGTCGACGACCTCGACAGCATCCTCGAACGTCTTCGGAACCTGGGCTTCGACACCGTTGGCACGGTAGAGAATTTCGAGGACATCTACCGCCTCTGCTATATCCGCGGACCCGAAGGAATCATCGTCGAGCTGGCGGAAGAGCTAGCGGAGTGAGCTCAGGCCGAAGTGAGCTCAGGCCGGCGTGATCTCGAAGACGCTGATCTTTTCGGAGGCGGACGCCATCGAATCGGGTGAAGAGTCAGCGGCCACGCCGAATCGCACGTAGAAACCGGTGCCTTGCGGCACCTTGGTCGCGAATTGCCGGATCACATGTTTCTTGAGGTCCGGATCAGCGACATCCCGAAGACGTATCTGCTCGACGTGTCGTCCCTTCGCGAGCGTCCCCTCGCCGGCGGCGCGAGCGTTCTTCTCCCAGTCGGTCACGTCCCGGAGAGAAAGCACATATCTGACGCCGTCCAATTCGACCGGCGTCACCGGCGTTGACCGAGGCTGACCCGATTTCCTCCCCGCGATCGTCAGCACCCGGACCGGGCCAAGCGAGATGCCCATCTTCTGCATTCCGCGCATCACGCTGTTGCCTGTCCGCATCCAGCTCGGAAACCGTGAATCCATCGGCCCTCCCTCGACTTCGGCACTCAGCCCTGCAGCCAAGTGCCCCATTAGCCGATGATGACACCTCGCGTTCACCGCGTCCATCGTTCATAGCTCATCACTCATCGCTCATCGCTCACCGCTCACCGCTCACCGAGAAGTCGAGGCGCACGAACATCAAAGATCACGGCTACCTGTCCCGGGTCGCGTGTTCGATGATATGGTCACGAACAACCTTCCGACTGTGCCGCTCCCCCCACGCTTTCCGGTGGTCGCACAGCATCCCAACTGGAGGTCTTGTGCGAGTGTGGACTTGGCTGGGCCGGCACGATCCCGGGTATGCCGCGTTGCGCCGAGCCTCCCGGACTGCCATCGTGATGCCGGCGCTTTTCGCTTTCGGCGCGTTCGTGATCGGAAACGCGCAAGTCGCTACGTTCGCCGCATTCGGATCGTTCGCGATGCTGTTGCTGGTCGACTTCAACGGGACCATGCGCGAAAGAATCAAGGCGCAAATCGGGCTCTCCGTTGCCGGCGCAGTCCTCGTGTGTCTCGGCACCCTCGCGTCCACTCCGGTTTGGCGCGCTGCGGTCGCGATGGCCGTGGTCACGTTCGTCGTACTGTTCGTGGGCACCGTCAGCTCGGTGCTGGCATCCGCCAGCACCTCCCTGCTACTGGCGTTCATCCTGCCCGTCACCCTCCCCGGAACATTCGAATCGATCGGGCCGCGCGTTGTGGGCTGGGGTATCGCGTCTGTGGTCGGCGTCGTCGCGGTCGCGGTGCTCTGGCCTGCGCCGGTGCGGGAGCCGCTGCGCGGCGAGGCTGCTCGCGCATGCCGCGCCATTGCCGCACGCCTCCGGGCGGACGTCGACTTCATACTCCACGATCGCGACCCGGCCATGGCCGCCGACTACGAGCGTGCGATCGCGGAGGCGGACGATGCTGTAACCGCCTTGCACACGCGTTTTCTGGCGACGCCGTACCGGCCCACGAGTCTCGGCACATCCGCCCGCACCGTCGTCCGCCTCATCGATGAGCTGGTGTGGCTGCAAACGGTCGTGGCGCAGTCCGCCAGATTCATCCGGTCGTCGTCATTCTCTTCCATGGCTCCTCATAAGGACGCGTGCGCCGTGAAGACGGCCGCGGCCGACGTGCTCGACATCGGAGGCGAACTCCTTCTGGAGATCGGTGGCGATCCGGCAGGGCTCGAAACCGCGTTGGCCACGCTCGCCGGAACGCGCACCGCAGTGGAAGCGAACGCGATGAGGCAGCTCCCGGTCCGTCACGGAAATGGCGCGGGCGATTCCGCCGCGACCGACACGGTGACCGAATTCATCTCGGCGCTGGACCCCAGTTTTCGTGCGCAGGAATTGAGTTACGCGGTGACGCAGGTCGCAGGGAACATCGTGCTGACCGCGGCGGCCGAACGCCGGACGTGGTGGGAACGGCTCCTCGGGCGGCAACCCGGCAATCTGATCGGAACCTTCAGTGCGGGAATCCAGCGCGCGACCGCGCAACTGCAGTGGCATTCCGTGTGGTTGCACAACAGCATTCGCGGCGCGAGCGCCCTCGGCGTCGCCGTTCTCCTGGCGGACCTGAGCGGGGTGCAACATTCGTTCTGGGTCGTCCTCGGCACTCTCTCCGTCTTGCGCTCGAACGCGCTGAGCACAGGACAGAACGCGCTGCGCGGTGTACTCGGAACGGTCGTCGGAGTGCTGGTCGGTGCAGCCCTCCTGCTCCTGATCGGCTCGAACGTGACAGTCTTGTGGATCCTGCTCCCGATCGCGATCCTGATCGCCGGGGTCGCCCCTACAGCTATCTCTTTCGCCGCCGGGCAGGCGGGTTTCACCATCACATTGGTGTTGCTGTTCAATATCATCGCGCCGACAGGCTGGACCGTCGGACTCTTCCGAATCGAAGACATCGCGCTCGGTTGTGCGGTCAGCTTGTTCGTCGGGCTGCTCTTCTGGCCTCGCGGGGCGGCGGCGGCCTTGCGCCAAGCAGTTGCCGACGCTTACGCGGCCACAGCCGAATACCTCACTTCGACCGTCGCATTCGGTGTCGGACGCTGCGACGCCACGGCAGCATCCGGTCCCGAACCGACGGTTCCCGCGTTGCGTGCGGCCGCAGCATCCCGCCGCTTGGACGACACGTTCCGGACGTACTTGTCCGAACGGGGCGCCAAACGGTCGCCGCTGGCACAGGTGACGGCTTCCGTGACGGGCGTCGCCGGCATGAGGCTCGCGAGCGACGCGATCCTGGACATCTGGCAGGGCGAGAATGGTGCGGCGGTCGGAGATCGCGGGAACGCTCGTCGCGCACTGGGCATGTCGACCGAGGAATTGAACGACTGGTACCGCGAGCTGGGCCGCCGATTGGTCGGCCAGCACGAGCTGCCCACCCCGGCACCGCGCGACCCGGTCGCCGATAGCGAACTTGCTGATGCGGTTCGGCAGGATCTCAGCGACGAAGCGGGAAATGCGACGCCGACGGCCGTGCGCATCATCTGGACCGGCGACTACCTGGACGTGGTTCGCCGTTTGCAGTCTGTGATCGTCGGTCCGGTCAACGCCTTGGGTGAGGACGTCTCGACCGGTCAGCGGTCGAAGGCACGGTGACGTCAAAGTGCGGAACGAACTCGTGCGCTTGATGGCGGAGGAATAGGGTGCATGTCGGGCTCGCGGGGACGATCGGAGAGATCGTCCCCTTGGCCCTCACCGTCGCCTTCACGATGCTGCCGATCATCGCCACCCTCGCGGTGGTGGTCAGCTCCCAGCGCGCGACTCGCGGCTTCCTCCTTTCCGGAGGGTACGCAGCTGGGCTTGGTCTGATCACGGCATTGGCGACTTTCGGTCTGGACCGCATCCACGTTCCGGATTTCAAGATCTCCCCTTACATCTCCGTCTTCGTCGGGCTTGCGCTTCTCGCGTTGAGCGGGTTGCGATATACACGACGGAAACGCGCTTCGACGCATCCGGCACGAAGCCCCGCCCTTCTCCGTCGACTAGAAGGACTGTCGCGACCAGGCGCGCTGGGCCTTGGATTCCAATTCGCATTCCATCCCGAAAACCTGCTCCTCATCGGGGCGGCGAGCAGCAAAATCGTGGCGGCCTCGTTGCCCGGCGGCGAAACAGCGCTGGTCGTGGCGATCTTCTGTCTGATCGGTGTGTCAACGGTCGTTGCGCCGTCTGCGATCTACGGTCGCGCTGGGCCGAAGATGAAGTCCGAACTGGGAAGTCTTCGCGACTGGCTGATCGCCCAGTCGACGACCATCACGTGCGTGATCCTTGCCGCAGTCGGTGTGTTCCTCGTGATCTACGGACTGTGGGAGATCGGCGCTGGACGCAGGTAGGGCGAACTCGAACGTCGCTCGAACGGTCACTGGCACGTCGCTCGAACGGTCACTGGCACGTCGCTCGAACGGTCGGCCGAACATCACTCGACCATCGCCGGCGACCGCCCGATGGTGCAAGCTGTCCGTATGGTGATGCACTTGGAGGTGTTCCAGCTCGTCCTGCTTCGCAGACCGAGCGACGCACCAGAAGTCGATGAAGACGTGGCTGAGCGCATCCAGCGCGAGCATTTGGCCTTCTATGACCAGCAGCGGGCAGCGAAGACCGTCGTGACGAATGGGCCTGTCCTCGACCAGCCCGACGAAACACTGCGCGGTCTGGCATTCTTCAACGTCGGCTCCCTCGAGCGTGCGCGTGACATCGCAAACACCGATCCCGCCGTGCTGAACGGCCGGCTCGAGGTCGAGGTGATGTCCTGGTGGTGCCCGGCCGGCACGATGTCCCAGTCAGGAACACCGATCACCGTCTGAAGCCGAGCTTCCTTTAGCTCCGAAGGCCACTCCCAGTGGCTAGACAATTGAGCACCTAAAAACATGGCGGCTTATATATATGCACGGCGACGCTTATTTGAATTGCTTGCTTGAAGAAAAGCAATTGACACGTCTTGAGCTCCCGCGTATCGTGTTGTCATGAAGGCAGCAGCGTTGCCGATAGGGCAACAAACGGAATCCGGAACACGGCAAATCGAAGCCGTGCGCCGGGCCACGGATCTGCTGAATCTCTTCATTGAAAGTCCATCGCATTTGGGCATAGGAGTGACAGATGCGTCTCTGGCCCTAGAGGTCAACAAGTCGACCGCGTCGCGGTTACTCGCAACTCTTGCCGCAGCCGGCTTCATTCTTCTAGATCCGGATAGTCACCGATATTATGTCGGCCCAATGGCTTTCGCATTGGGAAATCGCTTCGCAGGAGCCGCGTTCGCCCGAGCTTCCGGCCCGATCGTTCGGGAATTGTCCGAGCAAACAGAATGCACCGCACAGGTGGGCACCTTGCAGATAAATATGCTCATCTACTTATTTGTCGCGCAAACGTCAAATCGCCTGCGCGTTGTCGCCGAAGCGGGCGACGTTCGATGGGCACACGGCTCATCCATGGGGAAGGCAATCCTCGCTTCATTGCCGAAGAGAAGGTTGGAGGAGGTGATACGAACAACCCTTGACGCTGACGGGCTGTTGCCCAGAGCGGGCCCGAACACAATTGTCGATCCCTCCCGGCTCATGGAGGAACTGGAGCTCACACGAGAACGCGGGTTCGGAGTCTCGGAAGAGGAAACCACTCCTGGCGTCGCTGCCATAGGGGTTCCCATACAAACTCATTCGGACTTCCCCTGCGCGGTCGGCGTTTCCTTTCCAAAGGACGCATACGAGAGATCTGAATACAAACAGCTAGCTGCGGTCGTCCAAAAAGCGGCAAGCAATATTGCCGCTGTCATCATGCCAAACAATCACGGATTCTGACCTAATTCATTTTTGCTTGTCGAGACCCTCAATGTCGCCTGCTCGATAAGTCAAGTTTCAGACCGGCAGCAACCTGATTCATCCACCCGGAAATGATCCCTGCTGGATTGGTGCGCCCAAAACGTGGCACAGCTACTAAACATTCTTGAGCGCGCCCAAAACAGGGCTATTCACTCCCCATAGGGACAATGCATCAGCACGCCCAAAAACTCGAATTGGAGAGCACATACATGCCAACACTTCTAACCGGAGTCGGCGCCGTCGGATCGCACGTCGCGGCAAAGCTACAGAACCTCGGCGAGGAAATCGTCCTTTACGACAAGGCTCCTAATCTCCCTTTCATCGGCTCAATTGCTGATCTGACAGACGTGCCGGTCGTCGTTGGCGATGTCAACGATCAAGACACGCTCGCTGCCACGATCAGGGAGCATCACGTCGACACGGTTCTGCACCTCGCCGGTTTCCTGACCAAAACTCTTCGCCAGCACCCGTTCGCGGGTGTGGAACTGAATATGGGCGGCACCGGATCTGTGCTCGAAGTCGCGCGTACCACCGGCGTACGCCGAGTCGTGTTCGCCAGTACCCGCGGAGTCAACCAAATCGCTCCGCCACCACCCGAGGGCGCGGCTCTGCCGGAAGACTTCCAGATGCGCGTGCTCAGCGACCGGCCACGGACCATGTACGAGTTGAGCAAATTGACGGGCGAATACCTGGGTCTCCTGTATAGCGACACTTACGATTTCGAATTCGTCGCTCTGCGCCTCGGCGGCGGATTCGGCCCGACGCCGGGAGAGCCGGCCGGCCTGACTGGCACCGTCGTGCGCCCGCTCGTCTATGGAGCGCTGACCGGCGACACCGTGACGATCACCGATCCCGCGCTCACCTATTCGGGAACCCACGAATTCATCTACTTCAAGGATGACGCCGAAGCGTTTGCACTCGCATGCACAAAGCCGGGCCTGACTCAGCGCGTCTACAACATCCGGATGGAGCAGACCTACTCATACGACGAGGTCGTGGACACGGTCAAGCGGATCTACCCAGACGTGAACTTCGACATTGCGACCACGTCATCCGGATCCATGACACCCGGCCGCGCTCCGCGAGAGGATCACGCCGACACAGCCGCCGCGCGCAACGAGCTCGGCTGGACACCGTCCTACGACCTCGAAGCGGGGATCCGCGACTGGGTCAAGTGGGTCAACGCACACGATCTGCAGAACCAGTGAGCATGCCTGGAACCACCGGGAAAGAAAGGACAGAGGGAATGAGTGAGTTGTACGACGCCGCATTGGCGAAAGTCAAAGAATACCGAGGTCAAGAAGCAAAGTTAGGCGGCGGCCCGATGGGTGAGCTGGCCCCTGAGGTGGAGAAGCTGAAAGACGAATTGCTCTGGGGCCAGATCTGGACCGATCCGTCGATCGACATAGCCACGCGTTCCCTGTGCACCATCAGCGCACTGATGGTCATGGACCTCGAGGAACAACTCGCAAATCATTGCCGCTGGGCGAAGCACCTCGGGGTCTCTGATGAAGCTCTCATCTCGCTCGCCACTCAAATGATGGTGTACGGCGGACTGCCTCGCGGGCACAACGCAATCCGCGTCGTCAAATCCGTCATTGCCGAATCAGCCGAACAACCTATCCGCTAACCACAGGAGAAAACACACATGACAGTCATGATCACCGGCGGCGTCGGTGCCATCGGAAGCAACGTCGCCCGAATGCTCGTCGAACGAGGAGAATCCGTCGTCGTCTACGACCGCATACTGCCGGCAGCCAATAACACGATCATCGGCGGCCTGGGCGACAAAGTTCAGGCCGAGACGGGGAACGTCTCAGATCTTGCCAGCCTACTCAACGTCGTCACCAGGCACCACGTCGATGGAATCATCCACTGCGCCGCGATGCTCCCGCCGCACGAGAACGACCTTCATCCGATCGAAGCGATCAACACCAACATCATCGGAACAGCGAACATGCTGGAATTGGGCCGGTCCCTCAAGCTGAAGCGCGTTCTCACCGCGAGCGCGGCTGGAGTGATGGGTCGCCCCAGCGATCTGACAACGCCGCGGGGGGAAACCGATATTACGCTGCCTCTCGGAGGCATCTACCCGCTGACCAAGCTGACCTGCGAGCAGCTCGTCTATGCGTACCGCTCATTGCACGGAGTTCCGGCAAACGCCTTCCGGCCCAGAAACGTCTATGGGCCTGGCGCGAATCCTCGCATCCAACCATTGTTCGAGGCTTTCTTCGCCGCGCTCAGCGGAGAAGACGTCGTGCGCGAGTCCGGCGGTGACTCCACATTCGACTACACGTACGTGAAGGACATCTCCCGCGGCATCGTCGAACTCTATTACGACTCCGGCGACAAGTATCACGTCTACAACCTTTCTCGCGGAAAGAGCATCAGCATGTCGGAGGTCTTCCAAGCCCTGAAGACGGTGTTCCCGAAGCAGAAGATCGAAATCGGTTCGGGCCCCTGGGAAGGCGTGGTCGAAGGCGGCAAGGAGTTCCAGATGACGGTCCATCCCGCGGAGATGCCTCCCCAGGATGTCAGTCGCGCTGAAGACGATTTCGGTTACCAGCCGTCCTGGGACATCGAACGCGGCATCGCGGACTGGGAACGCTGGCATCGGACCGGCGAATACGGCGAAGCCGCCTAGACACAACGGGTCGATCCGTAACGAGAAGGAGAAACGAACTATGAGCAAAGTCGTCGACATCAGCCTGGCTTTAGGCGGTTCGTACCAACATCAGACCCCGGCGGGAGTCAAAAACGTACAACTTGAATTCGAGCTCATCAAGGATTATCCGGGCGGTGCAGGGCAGCAGGTGAGAGCAGTGCACATGCGGCTGCATCACGGGACGCATGTCGATGCGCCGATGCATTTCGTCGAAGGCGGCAAGTCGATCGACCAGTTCCCGATCACGACATTCGTTGGAACCGCAGTCCTGGCCGACCTCACGTCGATGGTCGGTGAAAACGAGGAGGTACGACCCGAACACATTGAACGCGCCCTGAACGGACGGCAGGTCGCCGGGCAACGACTCCTTCTTCGAACCGACTGGAATGCGCACTACGGCGAACCAGACTATGACGCGCGGGCGCCTTACATCGGGCCAGATGCGGTGGATTGGGTCGTCAGCCAGCGCCCAGCCCTCGTCGGCTACGACTACGCGCACGCCAAGGACGCGCCGAACTCTCCGAAAGCGGTCTACGCCGTCCGCACCTTCCTCGAGAACGAAATTCTCACCATGGGGTACATCCGAAACCTGGACCAGCTTTCAGCGGTTAGAACCCTCACCCTCGTCGCCGCTCCTCTCGCGTTCGAGGGGGTCGAAGCAAGCCCGGTTCGCGCAGTCGTCATCGAAGGATGACGGGCGCGTGGTCGGCTCGCTGACCAATCCGAACACCAACCGAAATTGAGGTAACCATGTCCAAAACACGTTCAAAGGCAATGATGGCTTTGAGTCTTTGCGGGGTGCTCGCCCTCGCAGGGTGCGCCGGAACCGTAAAGTCCAACGCCGGGAATTCTGGTGGCGCGACGCCCGAAAAGGTCAGCGGATCCGTCGTAAAGATCTCGATGGCAGACAATCTCACATCCGACGATCCGATAACCATGGCGCTCGACTCATTCGCCGCTGCCGTCAAGAAAAAATCCCACGGAACCGTCGATATCACGGTGTATCCGAACGCGACCCTGGCAACCGAGAACAACATTGTGAGCGTCCTACGCTCACAGACCGTCGACATGGGTATCGCCGGCGCCAATTATTGGACCACCGTCATCCCGGGTAGCGACGCCCTGATCCTCCCCTATCTCGCGACCACATGGCCACAAGTCAAAGCGATCGCAGACAGTTCGAAGCTGAACAGCTATCTCCGTTCGATGTATGGCACGCAGAACGTCCACATGATCGCGAATCTGCCGAACACGTGGAAAGACTTCATCAGTTCCTCACCGGTTGCGAAGCCGTCCGATATGAACGGGATGAAAGTGCGCACGGCCGGCGGCGCGGAGGTTCAAGTCCTTCAAGCGCTCGGAGCCAATCCCGTCACGCTGGATTCCACGGATATCTATGAGGGTTTGTTGACCCATACGATTTCTGGCGTCGATGTCTCGGCCAGCCAGATGCAACAGCTGAAGTTTTACGAAGTCGCAAAGAACTTCACGGACATGCGGCTCGGAATCGGCTGGGTGCCGCTGTTCATCACTGATAAAGCCTGGGCTGAATTGAGCCCGTCGCAGCGGACCCTTCTCAACACGGAGGGAACCGTCATGGTGAACAACTATCTCAAGACGGCTCCGAAGAACACCGACAACGAAATCGCACAACTCAAGCAGGCGGGGACCAAGATCATCCCGATCGCCAACTACGCACCCTGGGAGAAGCTTGTCGACCCGGTCGTGAAGAAGTACGGCCAAACGTATGTCTCGGCAGGACGCATCATCTCCCTCGCCGAAGCCGCAGCAAAGTCAGCCCCGAAGAACTAGGGACGGGCGCGGCACCGGCACGAGGACAGGCGAAAACCCGAGCAGATTGGAAGGGTGTGATGAGAACCGTGAATTCAAACGTGGACCGCGGTGTCCACGACCACAAAGTCGTGAGCTACGCGGTCCACCCCGAGTCGAAAACCGACGATGCGAAGAACGGTCGCGAACTACACGACGACGGGGCGCCGCGGGCGATCATCGATCGGGCATTGAGCGGATTGGTGTCTGTCGCGTCTGTTCTCGTGTCGGTTGCACTGTGCGCGATCATCCTGATCGTCCTGGCGGAGGTGACCGCCCGAACATTCTTCGGGGCGCCGCTCGTATGGAACATGGACGCAGTGTCTGTCGGCATCTACATCATCGCGTTCCTGGGCGGGGCGTGCGCGTACTACTGGGACCGGCACCTCAGGATACGCGCCCTCAGCGACGCACTTCCCGAACGCGGGCGACCATATCTACGTGCCGCGGCAGAATGGCTCGCTGTCCTTACCTCAATACTGGTCACCATTGAGACGTTGCAACCGATCTCGATCGGCTGGAACACCACGATGGATGAGCTGAGGGTCTCCCAAAGCTGGACGCTCATGCCGATCGTCGTGGGGATGGTCCTCGTCGGGCTCATCGCACTCCGGAGTCTCAGCAAACTCCCCTGGCGGCCGGTGGCGGCGACAGGCGTGGCCATCGCCATCCTCTTCGTGATCGTCGCACTCGCGAGGACCTTATTGGTGAGCACGCTCACAGAAGCCGGTGTGGTGCTCGATATCGCCGTTCCCCTTGGTGTGATCGCGCTCGCAGTCGGCACTCCCGTGGCTTTCAGTTTCATGTTGATGTCGAGCGCCTACTTCGTCATCGAGGGCGACTCACAACTCTCAGCAGTGCCGTTGGCGATGCAGAATGGAATCAGCAACTTCGTACTCGTCGCGCTGCCCTTCTTCTTCGTCGTCGCGTTCGTGATGGTCGAATCGGGCCTCGGTGCGCGCGTCGCGCGCGTCGCTGCGAAGGTATTAGGCCGGATACGTCACGGAGCCATGTATTCGATCATCGTGACGATGTTCGTCTTCTCGGGACTGTCTGGCTCCAAAAGCGCCGACATCGCCGCCGTCGGAGGTCCACTCCTGGACATCACTGACGAACAGGGGTATGAACGCAGTGAAGGAGCAGCGCTGCTGGCCGCTTCGGCCGCGATGGGCGAAACGATCCCGCCGAGTATCGCGCTCTTGGTTCTCGGCTCACTCACAACATTGTCCATCGGCGCACTCTTCGTCGCAGGCATCGTCCCCGCTCTACTAATGGCTGCCGTTTTGGGTTTCGCTGTCTGGCGGTTGCCACTGCCGAAGGCCGCTCAGCGAGGCGAGACGCCCGCCACAAGTGCGCGAGGAGCAGGCCGCAGTCTTGCAGCGATTCTCCCTGTCATCATCGGATTGATCTTCCTGGTCGGCAGCATCATCTCCGGTGTGGCAACCCCGTCCGAATCGTCGGCGATCATCGCCGCCTACATGGTGATCATCGCGGCTTTCGTCTATCGAACCCTCACAGCCCGAGGGTTGCTTCGCGCGCTGAACACCACGGGGATCACTGCTGGCGCGATCTTGAGTGTCGTGGCGGCGGCGGCCGCGCTCTCGAACGTTCTCTCTATCTCGAGCATCCCGCCGATGATAGCTGCGTCGTTGAAGGAGCTGGGCGACCATGGGCAGATCTGGTTCTTACTCCTGACGACGGTGATCCTGATTGTCGCGGGGTCGATTCTAGAGGGCCTGCCCGCTCTGTTAATTTTCGTGCCATTGCTGATGCCCGTGGCGCTGCAACTGGGAATCAACGGGATCCAATACGGGATCATCATCATCATCGCAATGGGAATCGGCGCACATACGCCGCCGCTGGGCGTAGGGCTGTACACGGCATCCGTAGTCGGAAAGGTCAGTGCCGGCAACCTCGGGCGCTCAGTCGTCAGGTATCTGTATTTCCTCTACGCCGGATTGATCATCATCGTGCTGATCCCTGCCATCACTCTGTTTCTGCCGCACCTTTTCGGCATGAACTAACCACCCCCGGTACGAGCACCACCAAGGCAATTTCCGAAGAAAGGCTCATTCATGAAACTCGTCACGTACAAACCAGTCGACAATCAATTCGTCGGTTCACGAGTCGGCGTCATTGTCGATGCAGGTGTGGTGGACGTCAACTACGCGTACGCGGCGCTCGCCGTTTCGCAAGGCCAGGATGTGACGGATCGTCGGCTCGTTGACGCGACCGTACCCGACGATCTCGTAGACATCCTTACTGGTGGGCAGCGGACGCTGGACACCATCTGGGACGCGGTCCACTTCGTCGAATCGAACGGTGTGGAGCGCGGGCCTGACGGCGAACGCGTTTTGTACGCGCTGGACGACGTGAAGTTGCTCGCGCCGATCCGGAGACCCGGGAAAATCCTTGCTGCAGGCAAGAACTACGCAGACCACGTCGCCGAGACGGCGTCGTCGCATCCCGCAGCGCCCAGCGACGAAAAGCCCATTCCGCGAGGTTTCGTGAAAGTCAGTTCGGTCGTTGTCGGCCCGAACGAGCCGGTAGTCGTACCCAGCGTCACCGAGCAGCTTGATTACGAGGTCGAACTCGCACTCGTGATCGGGAAAAAAGGCCGCTATATCTCTCGCGATCATGCTTACGAATACATCGCCGGGTACACGGTTCTGAATGACATCAGCGCCCGGGACATCCAATTCGAAGAGTCCGCCAAAGGCAACCATCTCGTCGGTAAGAACATCGACGGCTTCGCCCCGATGGGCCCATGGCTCGTTACCAAAGACGAGATTCCGGACCCGATGAACCTGAAGCTGCAACTCACGGTCAACGGCGAGGTCCGCCAGGACGCCAACACGTCCACGATGATCTTCGACATCCCTGCCCTCATCGAAAGATGGTCCTGGATGACCCTCGAACCCGGCGACGTCATCGCAACGGGCACGCCTGCGGGCGGTGCACTGAGCGGAAGGTTCCCTTACCTGAAACCGACCGACGTGATGGAGGCTAGCGTCGAGGGCCTGGGCAGCTTGCGCACGCCTTTGATAGCGGAATGACGACACCCGTCGCCGGAGACGTCATGAAGCTCATTGATCTGTCTTTCCCGTTCGACCCCCAACTGTTCCCCAACGATGAGTCTGCACCGCATCCGTCACTCACTGTGACGATCCTGCGGACGGCTGATGGAAAGAAACCCGGGGGTGCGGAGATCACCCTGAACGATCACATCGGAACCCATCTGGATGCACCACTTCATCTGGTCCCGGGCGGTCTGAGCATCGAGCAGATTCCATTTGACCGTTTCTACGGGACCGGCGTAGTGCTCGACATACCCAAGGCGTCCAACGAGGGTGTCACTGAGCTGGACCTTCGATCAGCACCGCCCGGGGTCGAAAGCGAGGATGTCGTACTGATTTCAACGGGGTGGGACGCCAGACTCACGAAATCGGATTACGCCAGCCACCATCCGTACCTCACCGAGGACGCGGCGAGATGGCTGGTGAGCAAACGGGTCAAGCTGATCGGGATGGACGTCCAGAGCGTCGATCTGCCGCATTCCCTTCGACCGGCGGACTTTTCTTATACCTCATTGCGAATACTTCTCGAGGCGGAAATACCAGTCCTTCACACACTCACCAACCTGCGCGATTTACACGGCGGGCGATATCCGATTTTCGCTCTGCCGATCGTATTCAGCGGCGCGGACGGCGCGCCTACCCGAGTCGTCGCGCAGATCTGAACAGTCAAACCATCGAGCCGCAATAGGCGGAGAAACGGATAAATCATGGAACGCGAGGAAGTCACCTTCTACAGTGCCGGACACAAACTCAAGGGCTTCTGGTACCCGCCCGCGAACGGCGATCTCAATGCTCCCGCCATAGTTTGCGGGCACGGCTTCTCCGGAATGATCGAACTTCAAATGGTGGGCATACCCGAGGCACTCAGCGAAGCCGGCTACGGCGCACTCACCTATTACAGTCGCGGGATCGGCGAGAGTGAAGGGCCGCGTGGACGCGTAATTCCGAGAGAACAAGTTGAAGACATGCGGAACGCGATCACGTACGTCCAAACGCGCGACGACGTCGACCCGAAGCGCATTGGACTCTTCGGCAGCGCTTGGGGGTGCAGTATCGCCGTCGCGACGGCGGCGGAAGACGTTCGAGCGAAAGCCGTCGTCGGGACTGTGGGCATCGGTGACTGCGAAAGATGGCTCAGGAGCGAACGTCCGCGTTGGGAATGGAAGAAATTCGTGGATCGGATCGCGGAAGACCGCCGGCAGCGAGTCCTCACGGGTGTTTCCGAGGTCGTGAATCCGAACGAAATTCATATCCCTGATCACGCTGCGTCCGCCGCCCGTGACAAGCAGTGGTCGGAATTCATCGAAAAGTCCGGGTACAAGGGGTATCCACTGGAAACGGCTGAGGCTGTCATCGAATTCAAACCGGAACGCGTCGTGGACTCGATCGCGCCTCGAGCCGTCATGTTCATTCACATGGGTGAAGACCTGACTGTTTTGCCCGAGGAGTCTTTGAGCCTGTATGCACACGCCCGCGAGCCCAAGGAGGTCCTGATCCTGGAGGGGCGCCAGCATTATGACACTTTCAAATTCACCAACCCCGATGTCTTCGCGGAGATCATGGTGGCCGCGCTGACCTGGCTGGACACCTACGTAAGAGACATCTGATCCGCGCGAGCGGTTCCTACCCCAGACGATGAACTTGGAGGTTCACCATGGTGATCACATCGACAACCTCGACCACAAAGGATTTCGAACTTTGGGTCAACGGCGAACGCCGGCCTGCACGATCCGGTGCCGTCTTCGAGCGCCGCAATCCCTACGACAACTCGATCGCGGGAATCTACGCGAATGGCAGTGACGCCGACGCCCGAGAGGCGGTCGACACCGCTCGCGAAGCCTTCGATTCGGGGCCGTGGCCCCACAGCAGCGGTCACAGACGATTCGAAGTATTGCAGAAGACCGCGCAGTTGCTAATCGAACGGGAAGACGAATTCGCGCATCGGATGGCAGTGGAATCGGGGAAGCCAGTTGCCACCGGCCTAGGCGAACTGCGGACGGCCGCCAGAACTTTCGAGTTCTACGCGGGTGCCGCGCTCGACCTCGAAGGCTCTGCGATCAGCAACCGGTTCGATGACGCGCTTGGCCTCGTCCTCAAAGAACCGATCGGCGTAGTGGGCTTCATCACACCATGGAATTTTCCGATCGTGAACCCCAGCGTCAAGATTGCGCCCGCCCTCGCGGCAGGATGCACCATCGTCATCAAGCCGTCACACCTGTGCTCGGGGCCAGTGCTCCTCCTCGCGCAATGCCTCGAGGACGCCGGTCTGCCAGCGGGCGTACTCAATGTGGTCACCACTGATATCGATCGAGGCGGACTCGTCGGAGGGGTGATCTCCGGCTCACCCAAGATCGACAAGGTTGCTTTCACGGGATCCACCTCGACCGGCACCATCGTCATGAAATCGGCTGCCGAAACCAATAAGCCCGTTGCTCTCGAGCTCGGCGGAAAATCGGCGAACATCGTCTTCGCAGATGCTGATCTTGCTGCAGCTGCGCGCACCTCTGTCCGCGCATTCTGCAACAACTCTGGGCAGCAATGTTCCGCGGGAACCCGGCTGCTCGTCCAAAAAGACGTTCACGAGCAATTCGTGCGAGCCCTCATCGACAATCTCAGCACCGAGATCGTCGGTGACCCTCTCGACCCGGACACGACTATGGGTCCGCTGGTCAACTCCGACCAATTCAGACGGGTCACCAACTACATCGAACTCGCGAACGATCTCGGAGTGGTGGTCGCGGGCGGTCTGCCGTCACACGAGCTCGCCTCTCGAGGACTCGTCCGGCCGACGATCGTTGACAATGTCGACAACTCCAGCCGGATCGCACAAGAGGAGATATTCGGACCCGTCCTGTGCGTTATCCCCTTCACAGACGAAAAGGACGCGATTCGTATCGCCAACGAATCGGACTACGGACTTGCAGGTGGGGTGTGGACCGCGTCCATCGATCGTGCCATTCGCGTCGTCAAGGCCGTTCGCACGGGAAAAATGTTCGTCAACTGCTATAACAACTCCGGGCTCGAGGACCTCCCACATGGTGGGTACAAACGTAGCGGCATAGGGCGGGAGCAAGGACGCATGGGCCTCGAAGAATTCCTTGCGGCGAAAACCGTTCAGATTCGCATCAGCTCTGCCGAATAGATCTCATCTCTTCCGCAAAAGGTAGAAAGCAGAGATGGGTCTGACTTCACGACGCCGAGTGAGACGTCAGCCAAGCCGACCAGTCACCGTCCGGGTCCGTGGTTTGCCCCACTTCGATCAGATGGCCGTCTGGATCGCGAATGTAGCAACGGATCTCGTACTGGTGCTGCTTCGGTGGCGTCAGGAAGTGAGCACCCCGTGCGCTCCATTCCGCGTATACGGCGTGGATGTCTTCGACCCGGATATTGAGAAAGCTGCTGACCCGGTCGGGGTCGCGCGGCGCCTCCAGGGTGACGGTCGGTTTGTCGTCGGTCGGGCCTCCGCCGACATTGATGATGATGTAGCTGTTGGCTAGTGCGACATAGGTCACATCTCCAGAGAAGACCACTTTGCCGCCGAGCACTTCGGTGTAGAAACGCCGCGAGCGCTCGACGTCGTCTGACACGATGAAGTGGGCGAGCACGATTCCCGTCGGCGCTCCCCCTCCGGGCTGCGTGATTTCTGGCAACTGGCACCTCCATTGGTTTGGGACTCGCACCCCGCCCATAACCGGGGCCCAAGCCGATCTTGCGATGTTCGGGATTTTCTTTCTGAATGCCTGAATGCCTGAATGCCTGAATGCCTGAATGCCTGAATACAGGCGCGAGACGAGTTCGGCCACGACGTCGCTACGACTCGTACGACGTCGGCATCGACTGACGAGCCCGTTTGTTCCATCCGTGAAAGCTCGAGTAATCGCCCGCGTCCCAAGCCTCCCGGAGCCCCGGCTTGCTCAGGTCCCAATCTGGACGGATCTCGCTAGAGGCATCCCGTAAGTCGGACCAGAGCTCGTAGAACGACGGGCGTCCCCAGAACCAGTACCCGTTGTAGACGCTGTGAATCACCAGCCCCGGCTTGAGCACCAGCGTGTGCGGGATCATCGGATCATGCTCGGGGTCGGTGTACTCCTGGATGTCGAGGTCCTTCTGGACGGTTCGCCCGGGATCGGAAAGGAACGTCCATTGGGCGCCGACTGACGCGCGGAACTCCTGCGTCGAATGGTGGTCATCAGTCGAGATCGTGACGAGCTGGGTATATGCCACGTTGAATTTCGGATAGTTCGCAGCGAGTTCCAGGTGCTGTTGGTGCTCTTTCGGACAGTAATTGCCCCGTGCGAGCGTGAGGATCAGCGGGTCGTCCCCTTGGAGCTCACTGAGCTTACGCATCGTGTCGGTGTGGTCAGGCAGGGCATAATCGGGAAATGTGCCGCCGGGTCTGATGTCGGATCGCATGGATACCGCCCCCTCGCTGCCACCGTGCAACGTTCGCAACAAAGCCTAGCCGCCTCGCGAAGCGGTGGGCTATTTCCAGCGGAAGTGGACGAAGACTCGACCGAAGTTCTTCGAATCCTTTTCGACCCGGTGGTATTGGGATTTGATCTCCGGCTGATCCAGGAATCGAAGCACACGCTTCTTCAGGGCCCCAGATCCTTTGCCAGGGATGATCTCGACAAGTGGCGCCTTCTTCGCCGTTGCCTCCGCGATGATTCCACGAAGAGCCCGATCGATATCGCCACCCTTGTTGTAGATGTCGTGCAGATCGAGCGTCAGCTTCATTCGCCCATCCTCCACCATCGGGCACGCCTGGTCATTTCGCGGGCGAAGCGTAGACTCCCCGACGACACGAGCTGACGACGAAACGAGCGGACGAGGATCTTGGGGAGGACCCGATGGCAACGATCGCATGGGACCGGGTGACCAGTGACGACGTGATGCACGCCATCCAGGAATACGACGAGCTCGGCCCGCAGGCGTTCTTCGCCAAGCACGGTTTCGCTCCCACGACGACGTATGACCTCGTCTCGGACGGACGCGCCTACCCGCCCAAGGCTATTCTGGGCACGGCCTTCGAGCTGGCGACAGGCGAACGTCTCGCGTCCGGCGATTTCGAAGGAGGACGCAGCGGTGCCGTCAAAATCCTCGGAGGTCTCGGGTTCGATGTGCGCTTGAGAGGGAGCTGAGACCTCGGCGCGTGACAACAGCAGACCCGACCCGAGACAACAGCAGACCCGCGACAACGACAGACCACGACAACCACAGAGACAACGACAGAGGAGTCTTGTGAGAAAACTCATCGAAGCGACCCATGTCTCACTCGGAGGCGAAGTCGGCAATCCGGAGTGGGCCTACCCGTACCTCGATGAGGAGCACAACAGGTACGCACGCGATCTACTCGCCTCGGCCGATGCGCTCCTGCTCGGCAGGAAGACCTACGAAGGTCTGTCTGCCGCCTACCCGCCCATGGAGAGTTCTGCCGAAGGAGTCTTCGGCGAATTCGTGCATCGGATGAACGCCATTCCCAAGTACGTCGCAACCACGACTCTGCACGATCTGAACTGGAACGCCACCCCGATCGAGGGGGATGTCGTCGAGTTCGTCCGATCTCTGAAGGAGCAGCCGGGACAGAACATCATCAAATACGGCACCGGCCCGTTGGACCGACCTTTGCTGGAGAACAAACTCGTCGACGAATATCACCTGTGGCTGACTCCCGTCGCTGTCGGCGTCGGCCAGCATCTTTTCGAAGACGTCGTCGGCGCCCCGGAACTCAGGTTGCTCGGATTGACTCAATTCGACAGCGGAGTGCTTGTGATCCGCTATGGGCCGAAATAGGTTCGAGTCCTCGGCGCTCAGCCAGCGAGGCGATGGTCCTCGATCACCTGATCGATGACGTGCCGCGAGTTCGCTGCGTAATTCGGTGAGTTGCTGCCCGCAAGCTCAGCCGCGACGATGAGCGCCTTCCAGATCGTCCATCCGCGGCCCCGGGCCCAGGTCCCGCTGTCGAGTCGGAGAACCCTGCGGAACGCGTCACGGCTCTCGCCATGAAACATGGTCCACGCGATAGCAAGATCGCACGCCGGGTCACCGACTCCAGACGTGCCGAAGTCGATGACCGCCTGCAGGCGCCCGTCGGCGATCAGCAGATTGCCTTTGCTGACGTCACCGTGGAACCAGACCGGCGGATCCGTCCACGCGGTCCGCCGTCGCGATCTCGCCATCGAGCCATCTGTACACAGACCATTTCCAGGGGTAACCGTCGCCCGCATCGCCCACCGCCACAGGCACGGGAATCGGAAGAGGCAGTTCCGACGCGAGCACCGGCAGCCAACGCTGCTCTTTGTCCACCTGCTCGGCATAACCGGCCGCGCTCGGCAAGCGCACACTCAACTTTTCTCCCAGCCGGAATGTGCGGTTGTCCCATCCATCGAACTCGACGGGCGTGACCGGCAACGAAGCCCAGCCGGGGAACTGACTGGAGATCAGCCGCTTCACCAGCGCCGCGTCGATAATCATCTTCGCCAGGCTAGATGGAATGGGACGACAGCAACTGACGTCGATACCCCGCTTCACGCACAGCAAGCATTTATTTAGCCCATAGGCGCCCATTGAGATTCGCTCAGCGCAAACCGCCACAGTCGAACACATGAATCCCGCACAGCACAGGCCAGCGCTCTGCCCCGTCGAGGGACGGCGAGCGTGAGGGCGTTTCTTGTCAGCCAGCGTCCACGAACGTGGGTGATCACCGGCGCCATAGTTCTCATTCTCGTCGCCGCCTCCGTCTACTGGTTCGGATTCGCTGCGCCGGCTCAAGCGGCAAATGCCACGGCGACGACCAGAACGGTCGCGGTAACCGAGCAGGCCCTCCAGCAGACCGTCTCCGGAACGGGGACTCTGACACCGACCGTCGACGAGGACGTGAACTTCGGCGCGTCAGGTACTGTCACGGCGGTCGATGTCGCGGCGGGAGCGACTGTCACGGCGGGCCAGGTGCTCGGAACCGTCGACACTCTGACCGTCAATGCGAACCTCTTGAGTGCCCAGGCGACACTGGCTTCTGCACAGGCGAAACTTTCCGACGCAACCTCCGACAGTGACGGCAGCGCCGCCGACGTTGCACAGATCGCTGCCGACCAAGCTCAGGTCAACGTGGCGTCAGCGGCGGTGACCGCCGCACAGACGGCGGCTAATTCGACGACCCTGACGGCTCCCGTCGCGGGGCTCGTCACCGCGGTGAACGTAGCTGTCGGTGACAGCGTCACGTCCGCAAGTTCGAGCAGCTCTTCGACGGGGTCCGGTAGCACCACCTCTGGCACCGGTACCGGCACCGGTGGTTCGAGCACAGGCGAAGCGTCGACCGGCGGATCGTCAACCGGCACGGGAACCGGGAGCACCGGCTCATCGACCACATCGTCGACCAGCCCCGCTTTCGAGATCGTGGGAACGAATTCGTGGACTCTGAGCGTCGCGGTGAGCGCGACAAGCGTCAAGAACGTCAAGGTGGGCCAGGAGGTGGATCTCTCGACAGACGAGAACGCGTCCTTCTTCGGAACAGTGGCGTCGATCGGTCTTCTGCCCAGCACATCGACGGGTGCGGCAACCTATCCCGTCACCGTCAATGTCACGGGCACCCCCACGGATCTTTTCGACGGGGTGACGGTGACCGCCGACATCGTCTATCAGCGGATAGCGAATGCACTGACCGTTCCGTCGTTCGCGGTCACCACTCAGAACGGTAAGTCCACCGTCACGAAGGTCGTCAACGGCAAGAATGTCGTGACGCCGGTGACGGTCGGCGAAACCGTCGGACTGGTCACGCAGATCACGAAGGGACTCTCGTCCGGCGACCAGGTGCTGGAGCGCATCACCCGCCCGGGTGGAACCACAGGCGGGAGCACCGAGACCGGAACAGGCGGAGGCTTCCCGGGCGGCGGTGAAGGTGGTGGGTTCCGTGGCGGAGAAGGCGGCTTCGGCGGAGGCGGCGGCTTCACCGGTGGCGGAGCAGGCGGCGGCTTCGGCGGCAGGACGGGGTCGACGACCAATGGCTGATCACATCTCGAAACTGACCCCGGTACCCGTAATTCAGCTCATCGACGCAGCGAAGACCTATCGGTCGGGTTCGATCGAGTTCGATGCCCTCCGAGGCATCAACCTGACCATCGAGGAAGGCGAGTATGCGGCTGTGATGGGTCCCTCCGGATCCGGCAAGTCGACCATCATGAACATCCTCGGATGCCTCGACACGGTGACCCGCGGGCAATATCTGCTGGCAGGAACGGACGTGAAGGACCTGGATGAGGAGGAGCTCGCGTCCATCCGGAACCAGAGGATCGGATTCGTTTTCCAAGGCTTCAATCTGCTGCCCTCGCTCTCGGCCTGGCGCAACGTCGAACTTCCGTTGATCTACGGAGGACGGCCTCGCGAGGAGCGCCGGGAGCGAGCGATCGCCGCGCTCGAACGTGTCGGCCTCGGCGACCGTATCGACAACCGGCCGGGCGAACTGTCGGGGGGCCAGCAGCAACGCGTCGCCGTGGCACGAGCGCTCGTCGGCGAACCGACGATGATCCTCGCGGACGAACCGACCGGCAATCTCGACAGCGTCTCGACCGACGACGTTCTGTCCCTCTTCGATGAGCTGCACGAATCCGGTCGCACGATCGTGCTGATCACTCACGAACTGGAAGTCGCGGAACGCTCGCGCCGACTGATCCGAGTACGCGACGGTCTCATTCAGACCGAAGAGGAGCGTGCCGCGTGAATTGGGACGAAACCGTTCGGACGAGCTGGGCCGCAGTACGCACCCACGGTCTGCGCTCCGCATTGACAGTGCTCGGGATCCTGATCGGAATCGCTGCGGTGATCCTCACAGTCGGACTCGGGCTGGGCACGCAGAAGGACGTCAGCTCGCAGATCAGTTCGCTCGGAAGTAATCTGCTGATCGTCTCGCCGGGCAGCACGACCTCCACCACGGGAGTCAGGGGCGGATTCGGCACCGGCTCCACCTTGACGGAGTCGGATGCAGCCGCCCTCGCCTCGAAGACGAACGCACCGGACATCAAGGCGGTGGCCGCTGAGAAGTCGACGTCGCTCGAGCTCACCGCTGGTTCCACGAACTGGACGACCACGGTGGTCGGCGTGACACCGTCCTGGAAGTCCGTGCGTTCGAGGACTCTCGCGTCCGGCACCTTCATCACGGCGAAAGACGTGGCTGATGACGCGTCCGTCGTGGTGCTGGGCTCGGAAACCGCGGACGAACTGTTCGGATACGAGAACGTGGTCGGCCAGTCCGTGACAATGGATTCGCAGACTTTCCAGGTCATCGGGGTTCTCGCGTCCGCTGGATCGAACTCATCGAGCGACCTCGACGACACGGCCGTCGTGCCGATGTCGACAGCCGAGAACAACCTGGTGGGTGGCACATCGAGCACCAGCGTCACGACCGTCTACATCGAGGCAGAGTCCGCGGGTCAACTGTCGGCGGCGTATCAGGAGGCGCAGAGCACGCTCCTGAACGCCCACGGAATAACGGACGCGGCCGACGCCGACTTCACCATCAGCAGCCAGGATGCCCTGGTCAGCACGGCCACAAGCGTCTATAAAACCCTGACCATCCTGCTGACCGGTATCGCCGCCCTGTCTCTCCTGGTCGGCGGCATCGGCGTGATGAACATCATGCTGGTCTCCGTTTCGGAACGCACCAAGGAGATCGGACTGCGGAAGGCGCTCGGCGCCCCGCCCTGGGCCATCCGGCGGCAATTCCTGGTCGAGGCCGCGATGCTTGGGCTCTCGGGCGGCCTGCTCGGCGCCGGGCTCGGATGCGTCGCGGCGCTGATATTACCTCTGGTCATCGGAAGCTCGGTCGTCATCTCGGTGGGCGCGGTCATCCTCTCGGTAGGCGTCGCCATCGCGATCGGACTCATCTTCGGCGTCTATCCGGCCGTCCGTGCCGCCAGACTCACCCCGATCGACGCGCTGCGGACCGAATGAGCCGTGCCAATCCCCCTCAGCCGACACACTCACCAAGGGAAAGAAACATGAAGTCCACGAATGTCTCAAGCAAACGGATCTCGCGCAAACGCGCCGGGCTCCTTGTCACCACCGTCGTCGGCGTCGCGATCATCCTGACCGGATGCTCGTCGGCCACCGCGGCTTCGTCGACATCGACGCCACAGCCGACCCAGGCTGCACGCGGTTCAGGATCCGGCTTCGCCGGCAGTGGAACCAGCGGCCAGATCGCATCCGTCTCCGGGGACACTCTGCAAGTTCAGTCCACGAGCACGCAGACCGCCGTCACGTATTCGTCGAGCACGCGGATCACCCAAAGCGTCGCCGCGGCGCTGTCGGATGTCACCGTAGGCTCGTGTGTCGTCGCAAGCTCCTTCCCCACGGGCGGCGCGAGCGCCAGCTCGGCCACCACGTCGGCCGGCGTGACCTCGGTGGCGATCACCGCCCCAGTCAACGGGGCGTGCAGCGCAGGCTTCGGCGGTTTCGGAGGCGGTCAGGGAGGCGGAACGCGACCCACGGGTGCCCCACGGGCCGGCGGTGAGGGCGGTGGCACTCGCCCGACGGGCGCACCCGGCGGAGCAGGCGGCGCTGGTCGACAGTTCACCCCGCCGACCGCAGGAACGGTCACGGCCGTGTCCGGCTCGACCATCACCGTCTCGGTCAAGGGCACGAACAGCAAGACCACCTCGAAGTCGGTCACCGTCACCGGTACGACTACTTACACCAAGTCGGCGACCGCCGATTCGACGGCACTGACCGTCGGACGCTGTGTCGACGCGCTGGGCAAGGCTGACTCGTCAGGCACGGTCGCAGCCACCTCCATCACCGTGACCGACGCGACCAGCACCGGCTGCACCGCCACCCGCGGGTTCGGCGGCGGCGGGTTCGGCGGCGGACGCCCGGGTGCGAACAGCGGATCCGGTAGCTGATGAGCCCGAAAAAGTCTGCACGCCGGCGTCGTAATCGGATAATCGCCGGCGCCACGATCGCCGCAGTGATCGTATTCGGTGGTGCCGGGGTCGCCTACGCAACAACGAAGAGTTCGGGTACGAGCTATCGCACAGTTGCTGCGGGGACCGGCACGGTCACTCAGAATGCTGCTCTGACGGGCACCGTCTCGTCGGCCAGTCGCGAAGATGCCGCCTTCCACGTCGCCGGAACAGTCGGCGCGGTCGATGTGCAGGTCGGACAGACCGTCACTGCGGGGCAGACCCTCGCGACGCTCGATCCCACGAGCCTCCAGACCGCCGTCACCGACGCGAACCAGACCGTGACGACCGCTAGCCAGACTCTGGCCACCGATCTCGAATCGCAGACGTCGACCGGAACATCCACCACGGATTCGTCCAGCGGCAGCACAGCGAAGACGACGGCTGCCACGCTGTCGACGTCGGCGTCGTCGGGATCCGGGTCGTCGGGATCCGGGTCGTCGGGATCGGGGTCGGGCTCGGCGGGTGCTTCGAGCGTCTCGAGTGCTGCTGTCAAGACCGCGATCGCGGCGGTGACTGCCGCGCAGCAGAAGCTGCTGGCTGACTACAACGCGGCAACAAGCGCTGAGGCGACCACGCAGACCACCGTCGCGGCGTCCACTCCGGCCTGCCAGGCATTCATCACGGCCACAGTCGACGACTCGACGGGGTCCGGAGCCAGCGGTACGGGCTCCTCCGGCACCGGTTCTACCGGGACCGGCTCCACTGGCACCGGCTCCACCGGAACCGGCTCCACTGGCACCGGCTCGACCGGCACCGGCTCGACCGGAACCGGCTCGACCGGGACGGGTTCCTCCGATTCGGAATCACTTGCCGCTGCACAAGCTGCGCTCGCGACGTGCCAGACCGCAGTGAATTCGGCGCTGACCAGCGAACAGGCGACAGCGACCGCTCAGAAGGCGGTACAGGCGGATGCGACGACTCTCAACACGGCTGTCGCCGCGCTGCAGAAGGCACTATCCGCTGAGACCTCGGCTGGTTCCGGGTCGGGCTCCGGGTCAACCGGTTCATCGACCGGAGGTTCATCGTCCGGCGGTTCCGGGACGACAGGTTCGGCAGCAGGTTCCGGGGGCGCGCAATCCGGCTCCGGCGCATCAGGATCGAGCGGAGCAGGCGGCGGAAGCACCGCCCCCGCGTCGGCCGAGACGATCGTCGCCGATCAGGCCGCCATCACGGCGGCGCAGGCTCAGCTGGCCATCGCTCAGAACAACCTGAGCTTGTCGACGCTGACAAGTCCCATCAGCGGGACCGTCGCCGCGGTCTCCATCACCGCGGGTTCGAACGTGTCCGCGGATTCCACGACCGACGTCATCTCGGTGATCGGCGCGAAGGGCTGGCTGGTCAGCTCGACAGCTACGGTCGCCAACGTCTCGGTCCTCAAGGTTGGCCAGACAGCATCGGTGTCGGTCTCCGGCACGACCGGCAAACTGACCGGAAAGGTGACCTCGATCGGATTCGTCAACACGTCGACAGACTCGACGACGCCCACCTACGCGGTCACGGTCTCGTTGAATGACTCGAATGCGAAGCTGCTCAACGGTGCGTCCGCAGCGATGAATGTCGCGGTGACCTCGGTCTCCAAGGTGCTGGCCGTGCCGACGTCGGCGCTCCACGTGAGCGCGAATACGACAACCGTGGACGTTCTCCAGGACGGAAAATCGGTTTCCAAGAAGGTGGTCGTCGGCGCGAAGAGCTCCACCCTCACGCAGATCAAGTCGGGCATCACAGCGGGGGACCTCGTAATTCTCGCCGACCTGGACTCGACGACGACAAGTGACAGCACCACGACGACCTCGGGCTCAACCGGTCTGAGCGGTCTGGGCGGAAGCACCACTGAAGGCGGTTTCACGAGACCAGCCGGTGGGTTCGGCGGTGGCGCGGGTGGCGGGTTCACCGGCGGCGGCGGATTCGGCGGCGCAGGCGCAAACTGACAGGCGGCGGTGGCGCAGGCCGGAACTGACGGCCGGCGCCACCGACCGATGCGCCGGCTCCCGGGACACGCGTCGCGGACCCGCGGCCGGACTCACGCTGGCGGGTGCTCCTGGACGATCTCGTCGCCCGCCTCAGCTCAGGCGTCCACAACAGCTGAACGCGCGTGCTGGCGTTGCCGCAGCAGCATCGCGCCCAGCGCGGCGGCGAACAGACATGCCGCGGCGCCGACCATCAAAGCCGCGCGCGGATCCTGGTCGCCGATGAAGCCGATGATGGTTGCACCGATCGGTGTGCTTCCGAGGAACGCCGTCGACCACAGGGCGGTGACCCTCCCCCGGTATTCGGGCTTTGCTGCGATTTGGATGGTGCTGTTGCCGGTGGTCAGGAACAGGATGCTGGCCACTCCGACGGCGGCCATGATCGGCACGGCCACCCAGACGTCGGGCGCGAGGGCCGCCGCGATCATGGCGACGGTATAAAGAGCGGCGATCCGGATCAAGCGAGGCACACCTGTCTTGGGATGTTTCGCCGCGTAGATCCCGCCGAGTACCGAACCGACTCCGAAGGCGCCGATCAGCCAGCTGTACGTCGTCGGCGACCCGCTGAGCGAAGTGCGCGCAAATAGCGGCAGGCTCACCTCGAACTCGTACGTGAACGTTCCGATGAATGCCATCATCAGGACCGGGGCCAGGATTTCGGGGACCGTGAGAGCGTAACGGAAACCCTCGAGCAGCTGGCCTTTCCTGTGCTGCTGTCGATTCGTCGGATGCAGGAGCAGGAGGTTCATCGAGAACAGGGCGATGAGAACCGCTCCGAAGCTTGCCGCATTGACGAAGAAGCACCAGGCCAGTCCGATGGTGGAGACGAGCACGGCCGCGACCAGAGGACCGACCGCACGGCCCACATTGACGAACGTACTGTTCAGGGTGATCGCGTTGCGGATCAGCGACTGGCCGACTATCTCCGGGATGAAGGCTTGACGCGCCGGGTTGTCGAGCGCCGTGAGGCAGCCGAAGCCGAGCGCGATCGCGAAGACGGACCACACCTGGACCGTGCCGGTGGCGATCAGGACTCCCAGAATCAGGGACAGCGCAGCGAGCGACGTCTGGGTGAAGAGGAGTACGTGCCGCTTGTTGTGCCGGTCCACGACCAAGCCCGCGTAGGGCGTCAAAAGCAGGACGGGCAGATAGCGGGCAGCGGTAGCGAGACCGAGGATGATGCCGGAGTGTGTCAGCTGAAGAATGAGCAGCGCCTGCGCGACTGTCTCGGTCCACGAACCGACCACGCTGACGCTCTGCCCGAGAACGAATCGACGGTAGTTGGGAACTGAGAAAGCCGCGAACGCTCCCGTTCCGGCAGAATTGACGGTCGACACGAGCACTCCTCCAGAAAGGTGTCCAGCATGCGCGCCGGTCGACGCGCTCAATCAACCATCAGTTCGAGCTTCAGCATCTGTCCAACACCGAGTTTCAACTGGTCGATAAATACAAGTTGTCGACGTGAGCCAGGCCGCGGCTTGCACGCCTGCGGGCTTCAGCCCGTCACGGCGTGCTCAGCTCCCGAAGTAGACCTTCGCAGAGCGGATGCAGAGGCTCGTCTTTCGTCAACTCGAGGTTGACTTAATCCGATCGTCAACTTACGGTTGACGCATGGAAGAATTCCCCGTCTCATTGGACAATCTCATCAACTTCGTGCGGGCGATCAAGCCCGAGGGCGACGAACTCGATCGCCTGTCCGACGCGATCCGCGTCTCCAGCCGCGTCGAGGATCAAGCGGACGCACTCATCGGTTATTTCGTCGACCAAGCGCGCCGTGCGGGCGCCTCGTGGAGCCAGATCGGCGAAAGCATGGGCGTGTCGAAGCAGGCCGCACAGAAGCGATACGTTGCCCGCGGATCCGAGCTCATTCCCGGTGGCCCCGAGAAGATGTTCAGCCGGTTCGCTCCGCGCGCTCGCAATGCCCTCGTGGTGTCTCGGCAATTGGCCGCGGAAGACGACACCGCCGTCGACGTGGAACCGAGGCATATCGTCGGCGGCCTCCTGACCGAGCCCGAGGGAATCGCGGCGAGAGCCGTGCACCAACTGGGCATCTCGGACGAATCCGTGTTCGCTGTCCTCAGGCTGCCTGCGATACCCGTGAGTCCGCTCACCGCGCCCGCCACGGCAGAAGACGTTCAGGACGTTCACTCGGCGCCGTTCGGCGTCGAAGCCAAGAAGCTCATCGCGCGCACCCTGGACATCGCCCTGCACTACGGGCACAACTACATCGGGACGGAACACCTGATTTTGTCCGCGGCCTCCGAAGGCCCTGCGGCTGAGGAACTCGCGGCCCTCGGTCTCGGATCAGCCCAGCTCCGGCCGGTCATCGAGAGCACGATCGAGGCGATCGTGGCCTCGAAGAACTAACTCGACAGCTCGACCGCGGTCACGACCGGGCCAAGCGTGCTGCCCTCGACGAACTTGCCGGGCAGAATCACTCGCGAGTCACCCGCGGTCGTCGAAAGCAGCAGATCGATCGCCGCACGGCCGGCCGATTCGTAGTCGAGACTGACGGTGGCCATCGCGGGGAAGATGCTCGTCGCGAGGGTGTCGTCACAACCGACCACGCTCACGTCGTCAGGAACGCGCAACCCCAGCCGGCTGAGCGCGCCGATGGCACCCTGTGCGACAACATCGTCGAAGCACAGAAACGCGGTCGGCCGGTCGGCGAGGGCTGATGCGGCGGCTCGCGCTCCGCCCTCGAATGTCGCTGGAAGAGCCTGGGAGATCGAAATGGAGACGCCGTCCCGCGCCGAGAACGCCTGAACCGTGCGCAGCCGCTGCGAGTGCGACCACGACAATTCGGGTCCGCCGATGTAGACGAACCGCCGGTGGCCGAGCGAATAGAGGTGGTTCAGCGCCTCGGTGAAGCCGTCGGCCGTGTCGAGAAGCACTCGCCGCACGCCCGCGGTGTCCCGGTTGATGAGCACGAGATTGGTGGCCGCCGCGAGTTCTTCCAGCGTCTCGTCGGCGAGGCGCGAAGACATGAGCACGATTCCGCGCACATCCGGCGCGAACTCGGAGACGAGGTCGCGCTCGCGCGTCGCCGATTCGTCAGTGTCCCCTAAGAAGATGGACATGCCCATCTCGTTGGCACGAGTCTGAGCGGCGCGGATGAGTCGGGGGAAGAACGGATTGGCGATATCGGGCGCGATCACGGCGATCGCGCTGTGCAATCCGGTAGACAGGGCCATCGCGGTCTTGCTTGGCGAGTACCCGAGGGCGGCCGCAGCCTCGTGAACCCGTGACACCGTCTCCGGCAGCAATCTTCCCGGGTGATTGAATGCGCGCGACACCGTCGACTTCGAAATCCCGAGGTGCGCCGCGACTTCGCTGATCGTCACCCTGCGCGAGCCCGTCTGGTTCACGGTTGCAAGCCCTGCCCTTCAACACGCCGCATCACACGTACCGCCGCATCGCCGATCACCTCGGCGCTCCCACGCGCAAATGGCGCGGGCATTCCGTAGTACCGATGAGCGTCGCTGACCTCGTAGCCGCCCTCATCATATGCGCTGCTCGTCGGAAGGTAACCAGGGCAGCCATTGGAGTAGCCGAGGACGAGACAGAGCGGCGAATCTGATCGAGCCGCGATCCGGGTGCCTGTCTCCAGAAACGGCTCTCCGGGCAGGAAGACCAGCACCACGTCCGACCAGCGCAGTGCGCTGACGGATCCGTGCCATTCTCCGCAGGTCCCGGCGAGTGGGCCCTCGCCCCATGAGATCCATTCATCGAGCACCGCCGCTTCGTCCGCCGGTGCGACGCGTGCGCGCTCCTGCCAGCCGCGCACCAGTTCCGCCGGGGACAGCGCATCGAGCGGCTCGATCGTCAGAGTGACCGAGTCTCGCGCGGCAGCGACAAAGCTCAAACCTTTCGTCGTGGATGCCGCTGTCCAGCCGGCAGAGACGACCGCGTCCGCCAGCAGGGAGCCGATCCGCGCCGCTTCCTCGAACGAACGCAGCGGGTCGGGAGTACTCGAGTAGGAGGCCGCCGCCGCGTGCCCGACGTTGATATCGCCGGCGCAGCCGGTGGCGAAGAGCGCCACGCTCCCGGGCGCGACAGCCTCGAGGCGGTCGCGAACGCTCGCCGGATAGTCGGCAGTGAGGTCACGATTGCCCGGACCGAGCACCACCGGGTGGCACGGATAGCTGACGAGCCATCCGATGATCTCACCGTTCGGAGATATCCAGCGCAGAGCCTGGAGGCGGGCAGCGTCGGGCCGGCCTCCACGACGCCGATCCGTCGCGACGGGAACCGGACCGATATCGGAGTATTCGAGCACAGCCGGCTGCCGGCGCCCGGCAGCTAGTGCGGCTGCGCGAACACCTGACGCGATCACGAGGTCGCGTGCAGCGTCGGATGCCTCGCCCAACCCGCCGCGCATCACCGCTGGACCGCCGTGCGTATGTGTCGCCGTGACGATCACGCGCTCGGACGGAAACGGCGCACCGTCGCGGATCGATGAACACGCAGCGTCGTCGAGACCCACGACGTCGATGCAGACGACGCAACTGTCGTCCACGGCCAGAGCGCGAGCGGTGATCGGATCGTGGACACCCAGCGATCGGCCCTTCCGGGCTGCGAATCCTGACATGGTCGCCGGCCAGCCGGGCGTCGCGTCAACGACGGCGACCCCGACCGAGTGATGCGTCGGTCGTCCGGTCACGGGCTGCCCGTCCAGGGGGCCACCTCACTAAGGCTCGTCTCGCCGGCATGCCAATCGAAGGTGACGATGTCCGCTCGCCCCCCGACTTCCAAGCGACCGCGTGAACCAAGCGGATCTGCGATGCGCCCCGGATTGACGGTGGCCATTCTGACCGCGTCTGCAAGTGTGACGCCGGCGAGATTCGCGGCCCGGGCGACGCCGTCTGCGAGAGTGGCGGTCGCGCCGGCTAGGAACGGTGTACCGAAGGAGACCAGCCGTCCGTCCTCGGTCACTTCCACGTCACCGCCGACGGCCGCGTGATAACGACCCGGCGTCATGCCGCCGAGTGCCGCGAGATCGGACACCAGAAACGCATGCTCAGGCCCTTTCGCTTTCAGCATGACCGTGAGCGCGTCCGCGGAGATGTGCTGGCCGTCGGCGATGAACCCCGCATCGATGCGATCATCGGCGAGCTGGGACCAGATGTAGTTCGGGTGCCGCGCGATCACCGCGTGAGCACCGTTTCCGAGATGGGTCGAAAGGGTCGCGCCGGCATCGACGGCCGCGTGAATCTGCTCGGGCGTGGCGTGCGTGTGACCGATCGATACGCGTACACCCTGCCGGCGCGCGGCAGTGATGAACTCGACTGCGCCGTCCCAATGCGGTGAAAGGGTGATCATGCCGATCAGATTCTTACTCACCCGCTGCCATTCGGCGAACTCCGCCAGGTCGGGCGGCCTCACCCACGTCGCGTCGTGACACCCTCGTGGACCATCTTCCGTCGAGATGTAGGGCCCTTCGAGGTGGACGAACGGGATCGTCCGCATGAGCTCGCTGTCCCGAGCACGAGCCTCTGCGATCACCCGCAACGAGTCAGTCAGGACCGTCCGCGAATTGGTGATCAGCGTCGGTACGAACGTCGTCACACCCACAGCCAGGAGTTCCTGCCGCAGCGCGCGGAGCGTGTGCGCGGTAAGCGCTCCGTCGTTCAGGTCGAGCCCTCGATATCCGTTCACCTGCAGATCGACCAGTCCAGCCGTGATCCATGGGAGCCCCGTCTCCTGCGCGTCAGGATGGCGGCGGATGTCCGTGATCGTCGCACCGGACGCTGTGACCTCCAGAAGATCCCCCGTCGATGGATCGACCCCCGAGAACGAAGTCACAGCCACGGGACCCTGCTCCGGAAATCAGCGATGAACCTGCCATTGGCCTGGTCTCCGCCCGGCGCGTTGCCACTGCGCCACACCGGTGGCGTGATGCCCTTCGTCGTCAGCAGCTCCAAGGTTCGCAGCACGAGCAGGTTGAGCGTGAAGGCGTTCGCGAAGGTCGAGATCGCCGCAACCCGCTCGTCGACGCCGGTGAGCTCGATGACCGCATCTCCGACCGGCACTTTCGTGTCTATCGCCACATCGACGATGTCGTGCAGATTCGCTGCGCTGGGGTGTCGTGCCGGGTGGGCGACGGATGTCTCTTCCGCATGCTTGCGCGAGCTGACACCGATCGTACGAACGCCGTGGTCTCGAGCAGTGAGCGCGGCGTCGATGAGGGCGGCGTTGATCCCGTAAGCGTTGACGAGGATGAGGAGATCTCCGTCACCGAGTCCACGGTCTTCGACCACGATCCGGCCATAGCCCGGCGTTCGTTCGATCGCCATCGAGCGTAGCGCCCCATTGGACAGCAACGTTCCCTCGTCCAGGATCGCCGAGACGTGCATCAAGCCGCCGGCGCGAAAGAAGATCTCTTGCGCCGCGAGGTTCGAGTGGCCTCCAGGACCGAAGATCCACACCAGCCGGTCGTCCGCGATCTGATCGGTGAGGAGGATTGCGGCACGATCGATCGCCGCGCTCTCTTCACGCTCGATTCTGTCGAGCAGGCTGGTGATCTCATCGAGGTATCGACGTCCGACCGAGCCGACGTGCGTCTCGGCCGCACTGTCTGCACTGTTTGCACTGTCTGCACTGTTTGCATTGTTTGCGATGTCTGCACTGTTTGCGATGTTTTCGTTCATCCTCTATCACTCTCCCGAGTCCGCGTGGAAGGGGGAAGCATCTCGATCCAGGAACAAGCGGGCTCGTGGGTGGACCCGTAGTGCGCTCGCCGGCGAATCCGGTGCGACGGCGCCGGTCAGAGCACGTCGCACTGCCGACGTTTTCAGCGCACCGGGGACGACGCAGAAGATCTCGCCGGCGGACAGGAGCGATGGCACGGTCAGCGTCCACGCGTGGGTCGGGACTTCGTCCAGCTCTGGGAACAGACCCTCGGCGACCTGCTGGACACGACTCTCGCGATCGAGCGCGACGACCTTCACGGATGCGACCTCGTCGAAGTCGACGGGAGGGTCGTTGAATGCCAGATGGCCGGTCACCCCGATCCCGGCGAGGACGATGTCGACGGGTTCGGCTTCGAGGAGCGCAGCGTACCGAGCGGCCTCGCCGGAGCCGTCGGTCGCCGTGGAGCCGTCGGGATCGATCAGTTCGACGGAACGCAACGGCACGCGGTCGAAGAATGCGTTCCTGAGCCAGTTGCCGAATCGCTGGGGAGCATCGCGTGCGATACCGACGTACTCGTCCATGTGGAACGCATCCACGCGAGCCCAGTCGATCCCCTCCGCTTCGGCGAGGGCGGCGAGAGTCTCGGTCTGACTCGGGGCGGCTGCGAAGACGATCCGGATCGAGCCCTTTTCCGCAAGCAACCTCCGGATCGAGTCGGCGATCGCGGCTGCGGCCGCTTCCCCGAGTGCGCTCCTGTTGTCGAGGACGTCGACAGTCAATCGACCGACGACGCGCGTATCAGTGGTGGCGTTGCTCACCGTTTGTTTCCTTCCGTTTCTCCACGTAGTGCCGACAAGAGAAGCGCCCTCGCGATGTGGAACGGGTCCTTCACCGGCAATGCGACCACCTCGTTCAAAGGTCGCCCCTGGCGATCGCGGATTTGAATCCATTCCTGTCCGGGCGTGGCCGGGAACGTCGTGTATGTGTACTCTCGAATCCGGTCGTTCCACTCCCAGAGCCGATCCGATCCGGATGCGAGAGCAATGGTGGGCAAGGCGTAGAGCGCTTCCGCGTGCGGCCACCAGAGCTTCGTCGACCACGTGGCGACGACGAGGTCTTCGTAGCGGCTACCCGAGCGGGACCCTTTCGGTACGCCGCCGTCGACGTCGGCGTACCTCAGAAGGCCGCCGTGCTCCGCATCCCAGCCGAGCTCGAGAGCGCGCAGTGCGAGCTCAGACACCCACGAACCTAGGAGATCAGCCAGTTCCGGGAGGGAATCGGCGGCGTCCACCAGGAACCAGAGCGCCTCGAGGACGTGCCCGGGCGTCCGGTGTCGCGAGATGAGCGAGTCGACGTAGCCTCCTGCGCCGGCGAAACCGAAGTCCGGTGGGAGCGAGCTGCCGCCGCTTCGAAGAGACTGCGCGAGAAACTCCGCCGACCGTACCGCTACACGTTTCACAGCGGAAGACTGGGTGGCGGTGTACAGCTCGGAGGCGGCGTTCAGGATCATCATCCGCACCCCGAGGCTGGTCATTCCGGCCGGAACCGGGTACGGCTCCGTGAGCGCGGTCCCGTCGTCGACCCGTTCGACGGCAGAGAGAAGGATCCCCGTCGCCACCTGGGACCAATGGTCGACCCGGGATTCGTACGGAGCAGGGTCGTCGGCGGCGCCTACCGCGCCGATGGCGCCAGCGAATCCGAGGACGGCGAACAGGTCGGAGTAGACGCTCGTATGCAGCGCGCCCTCCGGCGTTGGCTGAGCAACCGCGTTGCCCTCCCGCGTGGTCTGGTAGATCGTCATTCCACCCTCCAGCACGGCGTGTGCGGCGATGAAGTCAGCGGTACGAGCCGCACGGTCGAGCGCGGCGTCGGAACCCTTGACGGCCAATCCCGCGCGACCGGCACGAAAGACACGTCCCATGAGCCAAGCCCATCTGCCCTGGCTCCACGTGTATTTGTCCGTGCTGAGAAGCGTCCCCTGGTTGTCGAAGCACGTGAGAACTCCCCCACGCTCGTCGTCGACGCCGTTCGCGTACCACCACGGCAGGATCTGGTCGTTCAGGTGCTCGAGATCGAACGCGGACTGCCGTCTCGTGTCGACTCCGATCGCCTTCGTAAGGTCGGCGCCGCTGCGCATCGTGCCCTCCATCACGCGACCGGTTCGCGCTCGGCGACCGGCTCATCGCTCATGGCACGCCCGTTGATGGTTTCAAGCAACTGATCCGAGGCTTCATTCGATTCCGGCTTGATGAACCCGATGACAACGAACAGGATGATCGACACGACGATGGGAGCCGCGACGGTGACCGCCTGGGAGTTGTTGCCGAGGGTGGCGATCCAGCCGGGAACGAGGTACTTCGTCGCCGCGAAGACCGCCAGCCCCGCGGCCCACGAAATGATGGCTGCCGATGGACCCGACCGCCGGAAGGGACGGAGCATGCCGAGAAGCATCGGTATCGCGATCGGGCCGACGAGGGCTCCGAACCACAGGATGAGAAGACCGATGACGCCCCCGAACGAGTTCGCGTTCAGAGCGATCAGCATCGAGAGCCCAACGAAGAGGATGGTCGTCACGCGCCCGGCGGTGAGCTCCGCTCTGGTCTCTTTCAGGTCGCGCCTGCGAAGGAGGACGGGAATGATGTCGCGCACGACCACGGACGAGATCGCGTTCGAATCGGATGATGTCATCGCCATGGTGTGCGAGAACATCCCTGCCAGCACCAGCCCGACGAGTCCCGGCGGCAGAAGGTGTGTGACCAGAAGCGCATACGACTGCGTGGGATCCTTCAGGTTCGGCAGGATGAGAGGCGCGGCCCACATCGGAAAGAACAGGATGAAAGGCCAGACCAGGTACAGCGCAGCTGACAGCAGGCTCGCCCGTTTCGCCGCCGAGCCGGTCGGGGAGGCGATGAAGCGCTGAGCCAGATTCCAGGTGCCACCACTGTAGGAAACGGTCGAGATCACGCAATAGGCCAGGAAGAACCAGAGCGAGTACTGTCCGCTGAACGGTTCGGAATGCGAGGGCGGCAGCTTCTGCCAAATCGTCCACAGACTCGAAATCCCGCCCAATCGTGACATCACGATGAAGAACATCGCCAGGCCGGCCGCCAGCTGGATGATGAACTGGCCGAAGTCGGTGAGCACGTCGGCCCAAAGGCCGCCGACGGTCGCATAGACCAGGGTCACGCCGCCGGTGAGGAGGATGCCCTCGGTGAGCGGAACTCCCGCGAAGACGTTGAGCAGGATGGCGCTTGCTGTCCATTTCGCCCCGACGTCGAAGATCTTCAAGGCCGCGCCACTCCAGGCCAGAATCTGCTGGGTGGGAACGTTGAAACGGACCGCGAGGTACTCGAGCGGCGAGATGATATGCAGCCGCTGGCGGAGAGCGGGCCACCGCGGGGCGAACAGGAAAGCACAGACGACACATGCAACGGAGACGCTGAGCGCCCACCACACGTAGAGTGCGAAACCGTTGGTGTAGGCGATCGCGGCGTAGGCGACGAAAACCGCGGCGCTGTATCCGGACATGTGGTGCGAGATACCGGCCAGCCACCACGGCAGTTTGCCACCGGCGGTGAAATAGTCGGCCGAGTTCTTCACCCGTCGCCGTGCCCACATGCCGATGATGACCATCACGATGAAGTACGCCGCGAGCACTATCCAGTCTGCTGGTTGCATGGTGCAGCCTCCGAGTTTTTCGTTGGGTGTCGTTGACGATTCCCTGGCCCTTGACGCCGGGAGCGATTTCGACCAAGACTCGCGTGCAACCGGTTGCACGTCAAGGTCAGCTCGGATAATTTACGTCGCCGTAACATGGCGCGCTTGCCGTGTCAGCGGGAAACGAGTTCGACCACGCGCCGGTATCGCATCGTACGAAAGCACGCCGCCGAAGGCGCGAGGAAGACGAGCACGGTCGCGACGGTCACAAGAACGACCCGTGCAGCGCCGAGGGGATCCGTCACACGGCTGGGTTCTGTAAATCGCGTCGGCCTCGGGAAGACGCATGAGCCGGGCCAGGGCTATGCATGGTTTACCAG
>FSWU01000476.1_pt1 | contig 50722 bp, 45 predicted proteins | sample 1638061 | NCBI WGS metagenome assembly FSWU01 (sample SAMEA3914788, study PRJEB12502) | metagenome | biome: forest; material: soil | place: Canada | collected 2011-07-03 | depth 0.1 m
GGCGAGCAGACCCGCGTCCTGGAGGGGCGCGACCGCGTCGGCGTCCGCTTCGTCGACGAGCCAAGCGTCGATGACGCCTCCGTGGGACCGCGCTCCGTAGTGGAGACCGACGGCGAGCGCCGACGTCTCGACTCCAATCACTTCCAGGCACTGATCGGCCATGCCGCGGACGGCGGTGCCACCGATGATCGGTGACACCCCGACGACCTTCGCGCGAGTGCTCTCGAGCGCATCGCGGATACCGCTGATCGCGAGGATCGTCCCGACTGAGACGACCGGGTTCGATGGCGGAAGGACCACGACGTCGGCCTCGCCGATCGCTTCCAGCACGCCCGGGGCAGGCCGAGCATCCTCGACGCCCACCTGGACGAATTCGGACGCGCGCACGCCCGCACGGTAGCGGACCCACCACTCTTCGAAGTGGATGAGCGAACCGGCCTTGTGCTCGTCTACGTCTTCTGCGAGCCGCACGTGCGTTTCCGCGGAATCGTCGCTCATCGGCAGGAGCCGTGCGCCGGGTTGCCACCGCCGGCATAGATATTCGGTGACCTGGCTGAGGGTGAGCCCGTCGTGGAGCAGCTCGCTGCGCACGATGTGGGTTCCCAGGTCGAGGTCGCCGAGCGTGAACCAGTCCCAGCCGCGGCCATACGCGGCGATCTCGGACGACGTGCGCCGGGTCTCATCCGGCCGGCCCCAGCCCTGTTCCTCGGAGATGCCGCCGCCGAGCGTGTACATGACCGTGTCGAGGTCGGGGCACACGCGAAGCCCGTTGAGGGTCATGTCGTCACCGGTGTTCACGATGACGGTGACGAGTGTGTCCTCGTCGCGACGGGCGAGCTGATCCAGGAGTCCGCGGGTGAACCGAGCGCCGCCCACCCCTCCGGCGAGCACTGTCACCCGGCGCAAGGCGGGCCGGTCCACGCTGTGCCGGTGTGTGCTGGAGGCCGTGTCGGCTGAGGCTGCGTCGTGAGAGGTGGGAAGGTCGTTTGACATCGATTACGAGCGTACCCAGCATCCGGCGTGAGCGCGGACGAGCGTACCCAGCATCCGGCGCGACCGTGGATGCTGACGGCGGGCGCGCTCGCCGACATCAGGCCGTCGCGTAGCGCTCGGCGAAGTTCCGCAGGATGTGGGAAGGCCAGTTCACGGGAGCCGCGGACTCGATCGCCGCGATCGTCGCGTCCAGTTCATCGGGCGCGAAATACCCGTGGTGACGGTATTCGCGGGCCCGCTCGACCAGGTCGGGCGCCTTCATCTCCGGATGGAACTGGGTCGCGTACAGGTTCTCCTTCACGCGGTAGGCCTGCACAGGACAGGTCTCGCCGGTTGCGAGGAGTGTCGCACCCGCCGGCAGCAGGCTGCAAGCCTCCTTGTGCCCGACGAAGGCGTCGAACTGCCGGGGCATGCCGACGAAGACGGGATCCGCTGCGCCCTCATCGGTGAGGGTGACCGGGATGGAGGAGAGCGGTTCGCCGAACTGCCGGTCGACGATCCCACCCTCGTGCGTGGTCAATGTTCCGATGCCGTAGCAGGCCCCGAGGAATGGGAAGTCCCGTTCGACGGCATCGTCGAGAAGTCGCGCGATGTCGGTTTCGACCCGAAGCTGGATCTCGGATTTCTGCTCGATCGGATCGCTCGAATTGAATGGGCTGCCACCGACCATGACCCCCGAGTAGCGCTCGAGATCGATGGGCGGCATCGAACCGCGTTCGAGCCTGATCCGGATCAGGTCATCGGGCGCGAGTCCGCTCAGTTCGCAGAACGCCGCGTACTCGGCCTCCGCAATGGATTCCTCAGAGCGCGATACCAGCAAAAGGAACGGCTTCACGGCACCAGACTAGCCGGGAGAGTGTGCCGGCGGGATACTGGCGGAATGAGCGAAGCGGTACTGAACGGATACACGGCCGAGCAGGTCAGGGCGGCAGAGGCGCCGCACTTGGCCGCCGGTGAACCGCTCATGCAGGTGGCCGCCGCCGGGCTGGCACAGGCGATCGAGACGATACTCGATGAGCGTGCCGACGGCCGGCCGCGTCCGGCGAGGATTCTGCTCCTTGTGGGTTCGGGAAACAACGGCGGGGACACGCTGTTCGCTGGCGCCCGCCTCGCAGCATCAGGCGATGAAGTGACGATCGTTCCGGTCGGCAGCCGCCTGCACGAAGAGGGGCTGGCCGCGGCGCTCGCGGCCGGAGCTCAAAAAGCGGATGTGACGTCCGAGTTCGCAGGCGAGCTGGCGGCGAACCTCGCAGCGGAAGCCGACGTCATCGTCGACGGCATCCTCGGTATCGGAGCCGGTGCCGATCCGTCGCTGCGCGGAATGGCGCGGGAAGTGGTTGCCGCGATCCGTCCGCTGACCATGCGACCCGACGGACCTCGCGTGGTGGCCGTGGACATCCCCAGCGGAATCGATCCGGACGGCGGACGCGTCCCCGATGAGAACGTCCTCGCCGCCGACCTGACGGTCACCTTCGGCGGTTGCAAGGCCGGACTTCTCCTCGCGCCCGCCTCCGAGTATGCGGGACGCATCGAGGTGGTCGACGTCGGGCTCGGCGCGGATCTGGCTCGGATGGAGCCGGCTATCAGCGTCCGGAACTGAGCCGCGCGGTTCCCCAGAACCGGCTCCTCGGAACCGGCTCCTCAGGGTCGCTGCGACTGCGCTTCGGTCGCGTTCAGGTCTTCGAGGGTCAGCAGATGCACGGGATCGGATGGGAAAGGCTTCGTGGTCGTGATCGAGAGGTCCGTGCCGACGTGGATCAACGCACCGGCATCGATATCCCGCCAGCCGGACTCACCGTCCATGCGCTCGGTGGCGACCAGGACCGACGGCTGGTCGCTCAGCGTGTCGGAATGTGCACTCATGTGCGTGCCGTTCGATCGGAGCGGACGAGGCCCGGCTTCGTCCGTCGGCGCGGGCCGCTCGAGCAGGAAGAGATCGTGGCTCGCCGGATAACGCAGCGCCCAGAGGTCCGTCGGCGTCGTCAGGACGAAGTTGACCGAGAAGACGGGGAGGTTCTGGCCGATCCAACCGATCGCATCGCCGATGCCGGCCTCGATGTCTCCATCGTGCCGTCGGGTCTCGGCCGTGATGAGCGCGAACATACGCTCGCTGTCGGTGTCCCCTTTGACGAGATCGGACACCCCGAGCTCAGAAAGCCGGGCGTCCAATTCGTCCAGGCCCTGAACGACCCCGTTGTGAGCGAACAGGCGGCCGTCCTGGAGAAACGGATGCGTATTCCGCTCCTCCAGCGCGCCAGTGCTCGCCTTTCGCACGTGGGCGATGAACACCGTGCCGTGGAACTCGTGCGCGGCTTTGTCGAAACCCGATGCCTCCCATGCGGGGCGCGGTTCTTTCTCAACGATCGGACGGCCATCGGGCGCGAAGGTTCCGATGCCGAAACCATCGGGGTTCATCCGGCTCTGCACGGAAAGACTGTCCGGGGCGTCCTCCAGCCAGAAGGTCGCGTCGACACGGACCGTTCCCGCATGCATTCCGAACAACCGGCACATCTCGACCCCCTCGGCGCATGCCGCCAGCGACGTCGGCGGGCGATGGGCGACAGTGTACGCCGCGCGGTCCCACATTGGCTCGGATGCTCCCGCATCGTTCCGAGTGGGCTCGGGATGCTCCCGTACCGACTCCCCCTGTTCCCGGCGGATCGAGTTCCCGACCGTCCGCGACGGATCAAGTACGGTGGAGGGATGCCCCACGACGAGCATGTCCCCGACACGTTGCTGCGGACGGACGGCGTCGCAGATATCGAATCTCTCGGCTTCCGCACCGACCTTGCGGTCGGACTCGCCGAGGGCGCGGTGCTGGACCGCCGTGACGGATACCGCGTGATCCGGACCCCGGCGAATCCCACGTTCTATTGGGGCAATTTCCTGCTGCTCGATGCGCCACCGGTCGCCGGAACGGTGGATGGCTGGATCAGCGCCTTCAATTCGGAGTTCCCGGGCGCCTCACACGTGGCCATCGGCGTCGACGGAACCGACGGCGCCGCAGGGGATCCCGCGGAGCTGGAAGCCGCCGGTATCACGGTGGACCGCAGCAGGGTGCTCACCGCCCGCAAGCTGGCGGCTCCTCGCCATCCGAACGAGGACGCGGAGCTGAGGATGCTCGACGTCGACTCGGATGACGACTGGACCGCTGCGCTCGAATTGAAGATCGACAACGAGGAGAAGCAGAACGACGACTTCGAGCCGTACGCAAGACGATTCCTCGAGTCGAAGCGCGGACAGCAGGCGGCAGGCAACGGCGCTTGGTTCGGTGCGTTCCTCGACGGACGGATGGTGTCCGGACTCGGTATCTTCGCGTTCGGGCGAGCCGACGATCCTGGCGGACGCGTCGCTCGCTACCAAACCGTCGACACGCATCCGGAGTACCGCAAGCGCGGGCTCGCCGGATCCCTCGTCCACCTCGCTGGCCGCTACGCGTTCGAACGGCTCGGCGCGCACACTCTCGTCATCGTCGCCGATCCTGATTACCACGCGATCGGTTTGTATCGCTCGCTCGGTTTCGCGGAATCAGAAAGCCAAGTTCAGCTCGCCCGCTACTGAGGTGAGCGGCGGGAGGTCGGTCGCGTATCGTCAGCGCGCCGAGACGCCGCCACCGATGGCGCGCCGAGCGGCCGAACGCTACTGCGCATGCGGTGCGAGCATCGCCACGTCGGAGAAGCCGTCCCGAATCACAGACGAAGTGCCGCCGAATGCGCGGGTGGCTCGCTCCTCGAGGTCGTACGCGGGCCAGCCCGGATCGCCCTCGGCGATGAAACGGACCGCGCTGCCATGCACCTCGACGGCCAGTTCGAGTGGCGGGTTCGGTCCGGCTATCGCGTCGACCCGATCCGCTTGCAGGCAGTCGAAGAAGAACGGGACGTCGAGGCAGTGCACTGCGCCGTGCTGAACAGGTGATTTCCAGCTGAATCGGTAGAGCCAGGTGGGCAGTCCGGCCCGTGCCCGGAGCTCTGCGAGTGCACGGTTCGGCGCCCGGAACATCGCGTCTGTGACGAACTGGCCGAGCGTTTCAGCGGTGTCCAGCTGTGGATGCGAGGCGACATACGCCTCGGCGACCTGCCGGGGCACGCCGAAACGGGCGAACGCCGAGACGGGGTCGACGCCCGCCAGCGCCTCGGACAGGGAGGCCAGCGCCATGTTGAATTCGTTGTCCGTCGTGCCGAGAACGAGCGGATGTCCTCCACCCACGCCGTTGAGGAACGCTTGGGAGACGGTCTCGGGGACCAGTTCACCGTCGACGACGGGACCCCACTGAAGCCCATCCGAGGTGAGCGCGGCGAGTGCGGCGAGCGGGTCCTGCGATTCCTGCTCCGCCGGTCCCGTGTGCTTGGCGTGTCCGGTCGGCTCTGCCCGGTCTGCGTCCTCGGCCTCCACCGCATGCCCGGAATCCGCACCGATCCCGTTCTGAAGCTGCAGCACTTGCTCTTCGCTCAGGGTGGAGAGGCCGGCACGCGTCGGCGGGACGCCGGCCCGTTCCGCGAGAGCGCGGCCATTCCTCTCCGAGTCTTCGAGAGAGATCGGCGAGTCCGGCCCCGAGATCGAGATCGCGCGGGCGAAGAGATCGGTGGCGCGGGGAATCGCGCAAAGTGCGAGAACGGCCGCCCCTCCCGCGGACTGACCGGCTATGGTCACGCGGCGTGGGTCACCGCCGAACTCGGCGATGTTGTCGCGGACCCACTCGAGTGCGAGGATCCAGTCCAGGATTCCGCGGTTGTGCGGGGCGTCCTCGATCCATCCGAAACCGTCGAAGCCGAGTCGGTACGAAACGCTGACCGTCACGATCCCGTCCCGGTTGAAGGCCGCGCCGTCATACCAAGGGCTCGCGGGAGACCCAGCCACGAATCCGCCACCGTGGATGTAGACCAGTACGGGCAGTGCGGCGGCATCGTCTCCGGGTCGCGGGGTGAAGACGTTCACATTGAGCGTCGACTCGCCGGGGATCGACGGCTCCGGAATAAGCGTCACCTCGGATAGCGCTTGGCGCTGCGGTGTTGCTCCGTAGGCGGTCGCGTCGCGCACCCCCTCCCACGACGAATGCGGGACCGGGGCCGCGAATCGGCGCTCGCCGACCGGCGCTTCGGCGAACGGAATGCCGAGGAAGGCGGCCGAATCGCCACGCCATAATCCACGCACCGCACCGGCGCGCGTTCGGACCACGGGCTGACTGGGATCGCTGTCCCCGAGCGGTTCTGCGGAGACGGCCTGGCCGTCGAATTCGGTATTGGTGTCGAGTTCCATGGAATCTCCTCTTCCTTTTCAGGATGTCAGGGTGGCAGGGCGTTGGCGAGGCCCGCTCAGAGTTGGCGAGGCCTGCTCAGAGTTGGCGAGGCCGACTCACCGAACGCTCTTGATGGGGATGAGCACGAGCGCCGCGATCGCCACGCAGATCATCCCGAAGATGAACAGGGCGTGGTAGCCGCCGAGTGTGCCGATGAGGACGGCAGCGATCGCCGGGCTGAGTGCCTGCGGGATGTTGGTCGCCACGTTCAGAATGCCGAGATCCTTCGCCGCCGCGGTTCCGCCGCCGGGGAGGACCTCGGTCATCAGCGCCGTGTCGCAGGACATGTAGAGGCCGAAGCCGAACCCGTTGATCGCGGACATCAGCATCATTCCGGTGAGGTTCGGCATCAGGAGCGGCATCAGCAGGCCGATGACCATGAGCACGGACGCGATGTAGATGAAGATCTTGCGACGGCCGATCTTGTCGCTGAGCCAGCCCGCCAGCGACACCGAGACGAGAGTGGTGATCAGGGACGCGATGCTCAGCACGCCGATCTCCACGTTCGCCTGCTTCAGGCTCAGTCCGATGTAATCGGTGAGGATGAACAGCTGATAAGTGAAGGCGACGTAGTAGCCGAGGATGAAGAGGAATCGCGCCGCGAACGCCCATGCGAAGTCGGGGTGTTTGCGCGGGCTGATCCAGAAGCTTTTGGCGAAGGTGCGCCAGCTGAACCGGGGGAGGGTCAGCTCCTTGCTCGACTTGTCCGGGTTGATGATCACGAACAGGACGGTCACGACGAGGACGGCGATGCCGAAGATCCGGTAACCGAGTCCGATGTTCGCTGCCAGGTGGCCGGCGACGAGAACGCCGATGGTGGCGCCGGCCATCGTCCCGATTCCGATCATCGCGGATGCCGCGCCTCGCTTTGCTCGCGTGAAGCGGTCGGGTGTGATCGCCGAGAGCGGTCCCTGCATGGCATTCAGGGCGACCTGGACGATGACCCAGAAAATGGTGATCCAGAGGATCGACTTCAGCGAACCCATGCCGAGGAGGAACGCGGCAGCGACCGCCGTTCCAGCGATCATCCAGGGCGCGCGGCGTCCCCATCTGCTGCGCGTCCGATCGCTGAACGCCCCGACGATCGGCTGCGCGAACAGCGTGAAGATGAACGAGGCGGTGGTCACGATGGCAAGGTTGTCGACCTTGTGGGCCGGGTCGATCACGGTCACCTGGTTGGGGAGCATGACCGAGATGAGACCGGCGTAGGTCGCGAAGAGGACCATCGAGGTCACCGCCATGGACGGCAGAAGCGGTCGCTTGGCGCGAGGACTGACTGTTCCGCTCTGGTCGAGGGAATCCTGCGGGATGACATCGCTGGAAGCGGCGTTCTGGCCGCCCGCGTCGAGGGCGCCGCCCTGCCCGGGCGTCGAAATGGGTGTGGACACGATTCTCCTCATTGAGTCGTCGGAAGGATGCTGCGGCTGTGGGCTCGAAAAGCGAGTGATGTTCGGTAATGAGAGTATGAGTCACCGACCGACTTAATTCAAGCGTTGAACTAAAAAAAGCTTACGCGGGTAACCAAATCGCGACTCCGGTCACGGCAGTGAGAGCGGATCATCGAGGACCCGCTCGCGTGCTGCCCAGACCGCGCCGACCAGTGCCGCATCGCTGCCGAGCCTCCCCGCAACGACGGCCGGCGGCTCATAGCTGCCCGCCCCGAGGATCGCGGGGCCGCCTCGCTTGAATTCACGATCGATCGAATCCGTCAATGACGACCAGTAGCCGCCCAGCACGACGATCTGCGGATCGAACGAGAGCGTGAGCACCCAGAGCGCGTGTGCGATCCAGCTCGACGCGGTGGACCATGCCGCCGAAGCCTCTCTGTCACCGCGCTCGATCCGCTGCGCGAACTCGTAGAGCGCAGTCGTCAGTCCGTCCCGATCGCGAACTGTTTGCATCCCGGCGGCCTCCAGAATCGCATCCGGCCCGGCAACTGTGACGAGACAGCCGCGCTGACCGCACGCGCACAATGCGCCATCGTGATCGATCGGAATATGGCCGAATGCGCCGGCCATCCCATTGGTTCCGGTGACCACGCGTCCGCCACTCACCGCCGCCCCGCCGATCCCGGAGTTGCTTTTCAGATACAAGGCGTCGTCGATTCGCCCCAGGAGTCCGAGCTCGGCTACCGCGGCGACGGCCGCATCCGAGGTGAGACGCGCCTCCGGCATGGCCGGGACTCGGTTCCGCAGGCCGCCGAGCACGTCGACCTCTCCCCAGTCCAGGTCCGTGTCGGCAAGCACCACGACCGGGTCTCCGCCGACCGGGGCGAAGGTGATCACGGTCAGATCGGATACCGTGCGCTTTCGCTTCGCACATTCGGCGAGTGCGCGGTCGAGGACGCCGGCAAGGACGTCGAGGATGCGATCCGGGTCCCCCATCGGCCGGTGGTGCCGTTCCTCGATCCGGAAGATGGTCTCGCCCGCCACGTTGGCTGCCAGTGCGGTCGCACGGTCGGCGTCGAGCTGCAGAACCAGCAGCGCCGCACTGTCGGCCGCCAGCGCGAGCAGAGTGTTCGGCCTGCCCTTCGTACCAGGTTGCGGGGTGGGCGTCACCTCGCGGATCACGCCGGCGTCGATGAGTGCACTCGAGAGTGCGGTGACCGCACCGCGCGTCAGGCCGGCCGCCTTGGCAAGGCCGCTGCGGGATTTCGGGCCGTCGGTCGCCAGGAGGCGGGCGATGACCGAGAGATTGTGCCGGCGGACGTCACTGCTGATCGCGCGCGGAGACGAGCGCCCGTGCAGCGCCAGTCCGGCGCCTGCATCGCCGCCGTTCCCCGTGATCGCCATGCTCTCAGCCTCGCACAGCCGCTCAGCGCACTGCCGCTCGATGCGCCACTGCGGTTGCGACTTCGTCTCGACTCAGTCGTGCGTGTCGACGCGTGTCGGCGCGTTCACCGACGGTTGCGATGCGGCGATGATCGTCCAGAGTTCGGCGACCCGGGCCGCCATGTCGATGCTCGGGTCGAGCATCCATTGGGTCTGGAGTCCGTCCGCAGCGGCGAGTATGAGCGTTGCCACACCTTCGGGATCGAGTCCCGGGTCGAGTTCGCCCCGCTCCTGCATTCCGCGCACGTACTGCCCGAACAGTGCGCGGAAGGCGGCGTAGCGTTCGACGAAGAAAGCGTGGCCGGGATGCGCAGGGTCTGCCGCCGCCACCGACAGCCGCGCATACAGCTCGACGAGACCAGGCACGTCCAGGTTGTGCCGGATCACGCGAACGAGAGTGCGAACCACGTCCTCGTCCTGGAACGTCTCGATGTCTCCCTGGTCGCGCGCGCGCAGCACCTCGACGAACAACTCTTCTTTCGACCCGAAGTAGTGGAGGAGGCCCGCCTGGCTGAGCCCGGCCGCTTCGGCGAGACCGCGAAGCGACGAACCCTTCGCACCTCCGGCCGCAAAGACCTCGAGGGCGGTGCGCAGGATCTCCTCGCGCTTGGCGATGCCCTTCGCGTATGGCCCGCGGCTGATGGGTGTGGTCACGGTCTCGATGCTAGGGCATACGTGGCGCAGAATATCAGGATGACACTTTCACTCATCGAGGTGCCTGCAGAGAAGCTCGGGGACTGGGTCGCCAACACCAGAGCGGGTTTCGTCGCGTCGCTCGTGGAGTCCGGCGAGACGCAGGCGGCTGCCGAGGAGCGCGCCGACCAATCACTGTCGCGGGTGTTCCCGGATGGGGAGCTGGCCGACGGCCACGTGGTCTTCGATGCGGTGGCGGATGGCGTGACAGTGGGCCGAGTGTGGATCGGCCTCGCCTTCGGTGACGATCCGGCGGCTTGGTGGGTGTGGGACATCGAGATCGACGCCGAGTTCCGCGGCCGGGGCTTCGGTCGCACCGCGATGCTTCTCGCCGAGGATGAGGCTCGCTCGCGTGGGGCGCAGAACCTCGGTCTCAACGTGTTCGGTTCGAACAGGATCGCTCGGGGACTCTATGAGTCCCTGGGCTACCAGACGGCGTCGTTGCAGATGCGAAAGAGGCTGTAGGTCATGCCCATCCGATATCCGTACCCGCTGAGTCCCGAGCAGACGCTGGTCTAGACGGTCTCGACGGTATCGACGGTCTCGACGGTCTCGACGGTCTCGACGCTGGTCCGAGCGTCCGCAGCCGCCGGAGCAGGAGAATCCGCGGGAGCAGACGCGAGGACAGAAGAATCCGCGGGTGCAGAAGAGCTGGCCGCGGCAGCCAGGGCGGCAGCCGACCCCGCGATATCGTCACCGAGCATTCCCACCGTGATGCGGACGAAGGCAGGGCTTGCAGTGCCGTAGGCGAGGAAGGATGCGCCCTCCGCCACGCGCATGTCGGCCGCGGCAAGCTGGACGACCGCACCGCGCTCGCTCTGCACCGGAAGCCACATGTTGATCCCGTCTGCGACCGGCGTCGGGACGCCGTTCAGAGCGAGCTGTTTCGCGAGCTCGGACTGCTTCTCGCCGTATACGGCGCGGGCGTGCTCGACTTGAGCGATCGACGTCGGGTGGGTGAGCAGGTCGTGCAGGATCGCCTGCAGCATCCGCGACGTCCATCCTGGACCGAGGATCCGTCGGGCGATGATCCGGTCGAGAAGCTCAGCCGGGCCGCCCAGGGCGGCGATCCGGAGGTCGGGTCCGTGGGATTTGGAGAAGCTGCGGATGTGCAGGACCTGGTCCGGCAGCCAGGTACCGAGGCTGACATCGGGAGCCATGGAGATCTCTCCCGAGTGATCGTCCTCGATGATCAGCAGGTTCCGAGATGCTCCACGCCCGGCGATCAGCGCGGCCAGCTCTGCGGCACGCGAGACCGTGGTAGAGATTCCGGTCGGATTGTGGGATCGCGGCTGGAGGATCAGGGCAGCCGGGTTCATCCTCAGCGCCTGCGCCAGGGAATCCGGCCGGACCCCTTCGCCGTCGAGGCGGAGCGGGATGACCTCGGCGCCGATCCGCTCGAGGAGATCGAACAGCGGAGGAAAGTTGGGATTCTCGATCGCGACACGGTCGCCGAAGCGCACGAGTTCGTCCAGCGACCTCGAGATCGCATCGAGCGCGCCGTCGACGATCGTGACCGATTCGACGGCATAGGGCCACGACGCGCGCAGCACTTCTTCGAGCTCTGGGATCACCGGCACGTCCTGATAGCTTCCTGTCTCCGCACGCAGGGAGATACGAGAGAACGCGGGTGCGAGATCCGGCAGCAGTGCGGGGTTGGGGGTGCCCCGGGAGAGGTCCAGACCGCTCGGAGGCATGTGGCCGGCGAGCCGGCGCATGCTCCGAGGGAGCCAGTTGGCGGCCCGCGATTGGACGAAACTGCCGGAGCGTCCGCGGGAGACGATCAGACCCGCGCCGGAGAGCGCCTGCCAGGCATGGCTGACCGTTGCGGGACTCACGCCGAGCTGGCGCGCGAGGTCTCGGACCGTGGGGAGCCGCTCGCCGGGGGCGAGGGTGCCGGAGTTGATCTGGCGGGCGATCGCGGCGGCAATGGATCGCGGCGATGGATCGTCGATGTCGAAATCGCCCACGTTGTCCACCAATTCCGAAAAAGAAACGATCGAGAAATGTTTACGGTGCATAATAACAAAAACCACCCCTGACAGCTCGACAGAAAGAAAGCGCGACATGAGCACGAGCCTCGACCCGGCCGACGGCGACCTGACGGCCAGCCTCGATCGCCAATACGTTTTCCACTCCTGGTCCGCCCAGGGAGCACTGAACCCGCTGGTCATCGCCGGCGGTCAGGGCACCCGCGTGTGGGACTTCTCGGGCAAGACCTACCTCGACTTCTCGAGCCAGCTGGTGAACGTCAACATCGGGCATCAGCATCCGGCGGTCATCAAAGGGATCAAGGATCAGGCCGAGATCCTCACCACGATCAACCCGGCGAACGCGAACCTGACCCGTGGCGAGGCCGCCAAGCGCATCGTCGCACGGGCCCCAGAAGGGTTCAACAAGGTGTTCTTCACCAACGGTGGGGCCGACGCCAACGAGAACGCGATCCGCATGGCACGCCTGCACACCGGCAGGGACAAGGTCCTCAGCACCTACCGCTCGTATCACGGCAACACGGGAGCGGCGGTTGTCGCGACAGGCGACTGGCGACGCATCCCGAACGAGTTCGCTCGCGGCCACGTGCACTTCTTCGGTCCGTACCTCTACCGGAGCGAGTTCTGGTCCGAGACTCCCGAGCAGGAGGCGGAGCGCGCACTGCGGCACCTCGAGCGGATCGTCGAATGCGAGGGTCCGTCCTCGATCGCCGCGATCCTGCTCGAGACCGTCCCAGGCACGGCGGGCATCCTCGTCCCGCCGCCCGGATACCTCGAAGGCGTCCGCGCACTTGCCAGCAAGCACGGCATCATGCTGATCCTCGACGAGGTGATGGCAGGCTTCGGCCGCACCGGCCGCTGGCTCGCGCTCGACGGGTATGGCGTGGTCCCCGACCTGATCACCTTCGCCAAAGGCGTGAACTCCGGTTACGTTCCGGCGGGTGGTGTGATCATCTCCGACGAGATCGCCCACACCTTCGACGAGCGCGTCTTCCCCGGTGGCCTCACCTACAGCGGGCATCCGCTTGCGATGGGCTCGATCGTGGCTACGTTGGACGCCATGGAAGCCGAAGGCATCGTCGACCATGCCGCCGCGATCGGCGAGACGGCCATCGGCCCTGCGCTGCGCCAGCTCGGGGACGTGCATCCCGTGATCGGCGAGATTCGTGGCGAAGGCGTCTTCTGGGCGCTCGAACTGGTCACCGATCGCGATACCCGGGATCCCCTGCCGGCCGCGACGATGGGCCAGATCAAATCGAAACTGCTCGAGCGCGGGCTGCTCCCGTTCGTTCAGGACAACAGGATCCACGTCGTCCCCCCGTGCGTCGTCACGGAAGACGAAGTAGCCGAGGCGATCGAGTTGTACGACGAGGTCCTGGGCGAGATCGAGGCCCTTTAGGCCTCCGCGACAACCGGACAGATACACCGACAACAACAAGACACTGACGGGAACTCTCATGAGCACGATCATTGAACACTGGATCGCCGGAGCCGACGCTTCCGGCACATCCACTCGCACCCAGCCGGTCTGGGACCCGGCCCTGGGAACATCCGACAAGGATGTCCGCCTCGCCAGCCGAGCGGATGTCGAGACCGCTATCGCGGCAGCGAGCGCGGCGTTCCCCGCCTGGCGCGACGCATCCTGGGCGAAGCGTCAAGCGGTCCTCTTCAACTTCCGTGAACTGCTGAACGCCCGCAAGGGCGAGCTGGCCGAGATCATCACGTCCGAGCATGGGAAAGTCGTCTCGGATGCGGCCGGAGAGGTCGCGCGTGGCCTCGAAGTGGTCGAGTTCGCTCTCGGAATGCCTCACCTGGCCAAGGGCGAATACTCGGAGAACGCCTCGACCGGCGTCGACGTCTACTCTCTCCGCCAGCCCCTCGGAGTGGTCGGCGTCATCAGCCCGTTCAACTTCCCGGCGATGGTGCCGCTGTGGTACCTGCCGATGGCGATCGCCACGGGCAACACGGTCGTGTTGAAGCCGAGCGAGAAGGACCCGTCCGCATCGATCTGGATCGCCAAGCTGTACTCCGAGGCGGGTCTCCCGGACGGCGTGCTCAACGTGGTCAACGGCGATAAGGAGTCCGTCGACACACTGCTCGAGCACCCGGACGTGCAGTCCATCTCATTCGTCGGCTCGACCCCGATCGCGAAGTACGTCTACGAGAAGGGGACCGCCGCGGGCAAGCGCGTCCAGGCTCTCGGAGGCGCCAAGAACCACATGCTGGTGCTGCCGGACGCTGACCTCGATCTGGTCGCGGATTCTGCTGTGAACGCGGGTTTCGGCTCGGCCGGCGAACGCTGCATGGCGATCAGCGTGGTGCTCGCCGTCGATTCGATCGCGGACGAGCTGATCGAGAAGATCACCGAGCGTATGGCGACCCTGAAGATCGGCGATGGCCGCCGGTCCTGTGACATGGGTCCGCTGATCACGAAGGAGCACCGTGACAAGGTCGCCGGTTACATCGACATCGCGCAGCAGGACGGCGCGACGGTGGTCGTGGACGGCCGCGGGGTCGAGGCTGACGGCGCGGCAGATGGATTCTGGCTGGGTCCGACCCTGATCGACCGCGTGCCGCTCGACTCGCGCGTCTACACGGACGAGATCTTCGGTCCGGTGCTGTCCGTGGTCCGCGTCGACACGTTCACCGATGGTGTCGACATCATCAACCGCAGCCGATACGGCAACGGAACGGCGATCTTCACCAACGACGGCGGTGCCGCACGGCGCTTCCAGCACGAGGTCTCGGTCGGCATGATCGGGATCAACGTGCCGATCCCCGTCCCGGTCGCCTACTACTCGTTCGGTGGATGGAAAGAGTCCCTGTTCGGCGACACCAAGGCGTATGGATCGCAGGGCGTCCACTTCTTCACGCGCGAGAAGGCGATCACCTCGCGCTGGCTCGACCCGAGCCACGGCGGGATCAACCTCGGATTCCCCGAGAACAGCTGATACACGGTTCCAGGTCGCTCGCCGAGGCCGGCGCGCACTGACCGATCGAACACCGATCGAACACAGATCAAGCACAGACGGATCAGGCCCAGGGTGTTCACCTTGGGCCTGATCCGTCTTTACGATCCTTCATTCTCAGCCAGGTTCCGCGCCTGTCCCGCTGCTAGGGTGGGGTGTTTCGGCCAGCCCGCAGGAGGGAGCGCACGTTGGCGTCGCAGAACAGTGTGTCCGTGCCACAACGTCCAAGCGGCGGCGTCGGGCGAATCATCCGGTCGACTGTATTCGCGATCATTGCTCTGATCGCCGCGAGCTTCGCATTCGTCGGCGTCCAGGCTCCCCAGCACACGCAGTTCTCCCCTTACGACGAGTACGTCTACTTCGACTACCTGGTCAAGGTTCCGACCGAGGGCTTCATCCGTATCGGAGAAGAGACCGGACCGCAGGCGCGGAACGAACTCAGCTGCATCGGCGTCTACGGCTACACCAAGATGGGTCAGGCGTGCGACAAAGGCAGTCACGCCAAGGACTCCGCATACCCGTACGACGGTGGCACGGGCGCCACGATCTACTCCCCGGCGTATTTCGCAGTCACTCGCGTTCTCGCAGAGCCGTTGACGTGGACCGGAATGGGCCTCCTGGAGGCGGCCAGGCTGGTCGGCGCCGTCTGGCTGGCCGCAGGTCTCATCCTCGTGTTCCTGATGCTGAAACTGCTGAAAGTCGACGCGCTCGTATCCCTGGGTCTCGCCCTGTCGGTTGTAGCTCTGCCTGTGACCTATTGGTCGAACACCTATATCAGTACGGACGCCCCCACGGTGGCGGCCGCGGCCGGGATCGCGTGTCTGGGCATCCTCGCGTGGCGAGGTCGGGCCAACCCGTTCTGGCTTGTGCTGGCGGCGATCGTCCTCACGCTGTTCAAGGTCCAGAACCTGGCCGCGGTCGGCATCGTCGCGCTCTGCCTGCTGGCGCTCGCGGTGAGGAAGTCGGTGCTGGCACGCGCACAGGAGGATGGGCGAGGGCCGGGGGTTCTCGTTCGGACCTTGCGGGACAGCCGCTCGATCGCCGCAATCCTCAGCGTGGTCGCGGGGGTGCTCACTCAGGCCGCGTGGCTCTTCATCATTTCGCATACGGCGATTCCCGGCACGCATGCCGCGATCATCGACACGCAGCACTACCCGTTGACGGGGATCGCGCTTGCGACCGAGACCTTCCGATTCATCACGGCATTCGGGGGCAGCGCCACGGTGACCTCCGGAGTCGGCCTGATGGTGGCCGGAGTGCTGACGCTCCTCACCATCGCTGCCACCGTAGGGCTGGTCATGCAGCCGAGACGGTACCCGCCGCATTATTTCGTCATTGCCGCCTCGACATTGCTCGTCTCACTGCTGCTCGGACCGGCATTGGCACTCGCGATGCGCGTCGAGGCCGGCTACTACGTGCCCTTGCCGGTTCGTTATGGCTACATCCTCGTTCCAGCGCTCCTGGCCTGTCTGGGCCTGTACCTGAATCGATATGCGAGGGTCGTTCCCATCGTCGTCGCCGCGGCTGGTGCCGTGAGCGTGCTGGGCGTGTTGAGGTAAGCGGTCAGAGAAGCCGTGCCGTTGGCCCGAGCCCACGCTCGCGGACGTCGATCCGCGCACTCAGACGGCTCCTAAGTCGCACTCAGGACCGTGTTCTAGATTCGAGAACATGGACTTTCGTCGACTTGGAAATTCAGGACTCGTTGTATCTATCGTCGGGCTCGGCACCAACAATTTCGGGATGAAACTCGATGAGGATCAGAGCCGCGCGGTCGTCAATGCGGCGCTCGATCAGGGCATCACGCTCTTCGATACCGCCGACTCGTACGGCGAGTCGGAGCGCCGCCTCGGCGCAGCACTTGTCGGCCACCGCGACGACGTCATCGTGGCGACGAAATTCGGCAGCGACACGAGCCGTCGGGGCAACAGCAACGGCGAAGACTGGGGCTCGCGCGCGTCGCGCCGGTACATCAAGAAGGCTGTGGAGGGATCGCTAAGGCGGCTGCAGACGGACTGGATCGACCTGTATCAACTCCACCGTCCCGATCCGGAGACTCCGATCGACGAGACGCTCTCCGCGCTCAGCGACCTGGTGCGCGAAGGCAAAGTGCGCTACATCGGCAGTTCCAATTTCTCGGGATGGCAGGTGGCAGACGCCGAGTGGACCGCGCGCACCAGTCAGCACGAGCGATTCATCAGCGCTCAGAACGAGTACAACCTGCTCGACCGGAGCATCGAAGCGGACCTGGTTCCTGCGCTCGAGGCGTACGGCGTCGGTTTGCTGCCGTACTTCCCGCTGGCCAGCGGCCTCCTGACCGGAAAGTATCGGCGCGGCGAGCAGCCGAGCGCCGGCAGCCGGGTGCAGGCATGGGGGCTTCAGGATCAGCTCACCGATGACGCTTTCAGCAAGGTCGAGGCGCTGACGGATTTCGCCAAGGCGCGCTCGATCTCGATTCTCGATGTTGCGATCTCCGGTCTGGCCGCGATGCCGACCGTCGCGAGCGTCATCGCCGGCGCGACCACGCCGGACCAGGTCGCGGCGAACGTCGCGGCAGGTTCCTGGAAGCCCACGCCGGACGACGTCGCGGAACTGGATCGGCTCACCGCCTGAGGAGTTCTCAGTCCATCACCTGGGCGAGGAACGCGTTCCGCTCCGCCTGCCGCTCGTAACCGGCGGTGTCACGAATGCAATCGGGGCACCAGTGCCCGGCGGAGAGCACGAGGCGTGGGCTCGCGGTGAAGCGATGGCCGTCCGCACAGACCCATTCGAGCGGCTCGGCAGGATCGCCGCCGTGCGCGTCCTCGGACACGAGGCTTCCGCCTCGGAACGCTGCGACTCCCTGATAGTCGGCGCGGCGCCACTGTGAGGGTCGGCGATCCTCGTCGTATCCGTGATCGAGGGAACTCGGCACACGAGACGGCTCAGACGGCTCGAAGGTCGACCAGTCGCCGATGCCGCGCCACGCGTCGAGCGATCCGAAGAACGCCTCGACAGCCCTCTCGTCGCCCGAGCGGACGGCGCCGAGGGTGCCCCGAGGCCTGCGCACGTAGGGTTCCATCCCGAACCGCCGCACCATCGATGCCGGCAGGCGGGCGCCCCATCGGCTCGCCGGAGACAGAGCCGCGGCCGCCCGCGCCAGCGCTGCCTCGATCGTGTCGAAGCGGTAGGGCACCAGTTCCTCGAGCCGATCGCTGTCGGTGTACCAATGACCGTGGAAATTGCGCAGCGCGAACCAGTCCCGGTCATACCACCCGCGCATGTCCCGCGCGCCGACCGCCGCGATCGTGCGGGAAAGCAGCTGCCAGTTCGTGAGGCGCCACCCCTCCCCGCCGCCGATGTTCCAGGTCGTGCCCCAGAGCTCGTCAGGAACGGAGGGATCGCAAAGGTTCACGAGCAGGCGTGCCGACTCGACATCCGACGTCCACTCCATGACTCCTCCCAGCGGCGGATGCGTCATGATCGGGTCACGGATCTGCACCATCCCCGGGTGAAGGATGCCCGTCTGCCGCAGCCATACCCACCGCGGCAGCCCCGACTCCGCGAGTTCCCGCTCTGCGATGACCTTGCTCTGTCCGTATTCGTCGAATGTCGAGATGCGTAGGGGATCGCCGATGCGGCCCCAGTGCACCGGCGGGTTGCGATTGCCGGTCTCCGCGACCGATCCGATGCCCACGACGGCGGTGCGTGAAGGATCGGACAGCCCACGGACTGCGGCGACGATGTTGCGGATGCCACCGGTGTTCACCCGGTGGGTCAGCTCCGGCTGCTCGTCGGCGATCGGAGAGACGAGGGCGCCAAGATGCAGGACGATGTCGGCACGCGAGACCCCGGCCGCGACCGCAGCCGGATCTGTGAGATCACCCCGCAGCACCTCGAGCCAGGAAAGTCCTGCGAACTCTTCGAGAACCTCGTCGTCCTTCTTCCCTTTTCGCACGAGGGCGATGACGTGGTACTCGCCGTCGTGTTCCCGGAACTCGCGGAGCGTCGCACGCCCCCACGCGCCTGTCGCGCCGGTGAGGAAGACCGTGCGGCGGCTGGGATTCGTCATTGGCGCACCTCGCCTTCAACTCACGGTGCGGCTGGCGCCTCGCCGGGCCACGCGGCGACCATGACGAACTCGTTGTAAGGGAAGACCTTCCCGGCGAACCTCGGAAGAGGGAACGAGTAGTGACGACGCTCCACAAGACCGAGCTGGGTGCAGACGGCGGCCAGGCCGTCGAAGTCCACGAACGTGGTGTGGGTCGCGTCGGTGCGGTAACCGCGCTCCTGCGGCGTGATGATGCATACCGTTCCGCCGGGCTTGAGATACGGGAGGTACATCGATATCAGTTCCACGCCGAACTCGGGACTGAGGTGCTCCAGCACATGTGCGAGGAGCAGCGAATCGAACGAATCGGGCACCGCATATCCGGAATCCGGGAACTCGTCCACCGTTACCGCGGTCAGCCCACGCTCGCGGGCGATCGCGATCGACGCGGCATTGTGGTCGACGCCGACCCCGTTGCCGTCGAGGTGCGCGAGGTTTCGGCCCAGGCCCGAACCGATGTCGAGCGTCCGGCCCAGGTTGAGGCGCCGGATGTTCCACCGATAAGGGGCTTGGACGTTGAGAACGCGCCTCCACCGTGAGGCATCGAGTCGCTGCAATCGTCTCGCATAGTCCGCGTCAGCGGTCAGCGCTCCGTCTGCATGATCGTCAGCGTGGTCGTCAGCGTGCATGATCCCCCGGGTGGATGTGTCCTCGCTCGTCATACCAACCTAGCCCGCATCGGTCCCCGGTTGTCCGAGAACGGCCGCATTCGTCTCCCGAACCTACTCTCGAACCTCGTTATCGTTCCTCCGCGAGCCGTGATCGTGTGCTTCGCAAATCCCGTGGAAACGACAGGGATATCGAGCCGGGACCTGCGCGTGTCCTACAGTTAGATTCGTGACTGAAGCGCGCCAGAACCTGATCGAGCACATCTCCGCTGAGGCAGTGTTCTTCGGCGACTTCACCCTGACCAGCGGGAAGAAAGCCACCTACTACGTCGATCTGCGCAAGGTGAGCCTCGACCACCGGGTGGCGCCGCTCATCGGACAGGTGATGCTCGACCTGATCGCGCCGGTCCCGGACGTCTCCGCGGTCGGTGGACTGACGATGGGCGCGGACCCGATCGCCGCCGCTGTCCTTCACCAGGGAGCGGCACGCGGACTCGCTTATGATGCATTCGTCGTTCGCAAGGAGCCGAAGGACCACGGCCGCGGAAAGCAGGTCGAAGGACCGGAGCTCGCGGGCAAGCGGGTCATCGTCCTCGAAGACACTTCGACGACGGGTGGATCGCCGTTGAAGGCGATCGAAGCTCTGAAGAAGGTCGGCGCCGAGATCGCGGCCGTCGCGGTCGTCGTGGACCGCAGCACGGGTGCACGGGAGGTCATCGAGTCGGCCGGATACCCGTACTTCGCGGCGATCAGCCTGCAGGATCTGGGATTGGCTTAGTGTCTGACGACAGGGATCCCGAAAGCGAGTCGCGCGTCGACGGAGACGAAGCGAAGAAGGACGGTCCTGAAACTGCGCCGGAATCCGGTGAGGCTTCGGAAGGTGAGGCTTCGGAAGGTGGGGCTTCGCGTGCTGAAGAGCGCGGGGAAGAGTCCGGCCAAGGGAACACCTCGGGATCCGATGGGGTCAGCGACGATGCCGGCGACGTTGCCGGTGGGACGTCGTGGCTGCTCAGCCAGCTCACCGGCGGTCGCGTAACCCGGTCGTCCCCGGCAGACCCGCCCCCAGGTGCACCGAGCGAGATCGAGCCTCCGGCATTCGAGCCACCCGTCCGCGGACGTTCGACATTCGAACCCCCCGCTCACGCGGCTTCAGCGGTGCCGCCGTCTTCCGCCGTGCCGCCGTCTTCCGCCGTGCCGCCGTCTTCCGCGGTGCCGCCGTCTTCCGCCGTGCCGCCGTCTTCCGCGGTGCCGGCGTCTTCCGCCGTACCGGCACCTTCCGTGGACCCGACGCCCGAAGCCGGCGCGCTCCCACCCGATGCCTCCCTCGCTGAAGCGCCGATTTTGGATCCGCCGGTCTTTGCACCTCCCGCCGACCGTCGGGCAGCGCGCGACGCCGCGACGGAGAACGATGCCACGACTGAGAACGACGCTCCGCCAGAGAACGACGCTATGCCGGAGAATGCCGCGACGGAGAACGACGCGACGACTGAGCGGGCAGACGACGTTGCGCGGGCCTTCGGGTCCGAACCCGCAGAAGTCACCGCTCCGATCGCGTGGTCGCCTGTTGACTCGACACCGCTCGGGGGCTCCCCGATCGGCGGAACTCCGGAGGATGCCGGCCTCGAGGCCGCTACTGATGAGGGCGGCCAGTCGGACTCGTTCGACACATTCGACCCGTTCGGCAGCCTGGGATTCGGCGCCGCCCGTGGTGACGTCGCGGACGACACAGGCGCGGATGACACAGGCGCGGATAATGCAAGGGCGGACCACGCAGCGGCGGACCACGTAGTGTCAGACGGCGCAAGGTCAGACAACGCATGGTCCGACCACGCAGCGCTCGACGAGCCGTCTGAATCGGCGCCACCTACCGACGAAGCTCCGTTCGTCTGGGGACTTGTGCCCAGCGCGGAACCGGACCCGATCGTGATCGGACGACTGGAGCCCCAGCAGAAGCGGCCGACGGAGCCGGAAGCTGAGCCTGAGCCAGAGCCAGAGCCAGAGCCAGAGCCAGCGCCTCCGACACTGACCGAAGCGATGCCGTCGGTGCCGAACGAATCCGAGCTTGGGACCCCCGCAAGCGAGAGCGATGAGTCCGAGGATCTGACCGAGACCACGGTCTTGCCGATCATTCCCGAATCGCCCTCACACGACGCCGATGCCGCCCCGTCCGTTCCCGAGCCGATCTCATTAGACACCGCCCCGATCTCGCGAGCCCCCGAATCCGAATCTTCGGTCGAGCCCACGCCTCTGGCCGAGCCGACGGAATCGGCCTCCGAGACGGAGAGCCGTTGGGCCCCCGAACAGGCTCAGCGTTCGTCATCGCCCCAGCAATCCGACGATGCGGTTGCGGACGACGTTCCCGTGCGAATCTTCCACGAGCCCGACGTCCCGCTTGCGACCCTGCTCGGATTCGGTCCGCCCGAGGAGGACGACGCTCAGCAGGACGCGCCGGAAAGGGGCGTGGCGGCCGCCAGCGACGAAAGTTCGCCGAGTCACACCGCGGTCGACTCTGACGGCGGGATCGACTCTGACGGCGAGATCGGAAGATCCGATCGCATCGACTCTCCTCGACGACTCAATCGCGATTCGGCGGTTTCGGCTGAGACGCCCGCACCCGACGTCGTTGAACCGGCTGACGTTGCGCACGAATCCGTGCTCCCGTCTGCTGTCCCTTCGGCCGGCATCCCTCCAACGGTCGTTTCTCCAACGATCCTTCCGTCAGCGGATGCGCCAGAGGCCAGCCTTCCTGAGACGTCGACCGTGCCGGAGACCACTGCGCCGGAGACCCCTGCGCCGGTGACCCCACCGAGAGGCACCGGATCATTCCATCGCGAGTTGCTCTGGGATTCCGTCATCGAGACTCGCGGAGGCGATCCGGATGTCGACGAATCGCAAGCACCTGCGGCACCTGAACCGCCGGCGGACGACGGGGTCGCGGCGTCCCCGCTCCTGCCGGACGCGGCATTCCTCAGCGAGGAAGCCAGTGCGGTGGGCGGAGCCGGCGCTGTGCCGCCGCGCGACGTAACCCCTCCGACAATCAACGATGGGACGGGGCGCAGGTCTGCAGCTCCTCGCTTGGGCGACTACCCGAATTTCTCTGGATCGTTTGCTCCGGGGCACTCGTTGAACAGCGACGGCGTCTCGGTCGGCGACGTGGACGAGGCGATCGCTGAGACAGCTGACGCCGGCCGCGCCGAAGAATCAGGATCTACCGGATTGACCGGATTGACCGGATTGACCGAATCGAGCGGATCGATCGGTGAGAGCGCCGAGCTGGGTGACGGCGTCTCCTCCGGCGAGAACGTCTTCGAGGCGAATATCCCCCAGAGCGAGACGGCAGAGACCAACACGACTGACGCAGCGCCCGCTGAAGCCGAGATCTCTGGGGCCGCTCTCCCGGCGTCCGGCCAGGCCGACGTCGGCGTCCCCGAGGCCGCGCCGCCCACATTGGCTTTCGGATGGGAACCGGATGAAGCGAGGCCCATAGAGGAGGCTCCTTCCTGGGATCAGCTTTTCCACGATCTGTCGGACGCGCCGACTGAGGCGATCGAAACTCCTCGTGCCGAGGACGTCCTGCCGCCGACGGAGCCTTTCACCCTTCCGTTCACGGAGGGCGATCTTCCGGCGACCGAGTTGCTCGCGGTCCCGATCGCAGACCCCTGGGAATCCGGTGTCGAAGACCGATGGCAACCGGAACCCGTGGATTCCGTGGATCCCGTCCATCAAGAGATGAATCCGTCCGCCGCGATTCCGATCGCTGACCACCGGGTCTCCGCCCACAGCGCGCCACCGTCCGGTTCGGGTGGCTCCGGTGGGTCGGATGGTTCGTCGCCGCCGATCTCGCATGCGGGCGGCAACGGTCGTTCGACGAGGTCGCGAGCGGTCATCTGGACTGCGATCGTCCTGGCTGCGGTACTGGTCCTGATCGGACTGTTCATCCTGGGTACTCGACTGCCCTTGATGCTCACCTCGGCGCCTGCCCCGACACCGACCCCCACGGCGACGCCCACTCCGACCCCGACGCCGGCGGTCACACCGAAGCCGACCGCTGCTCAAGCTCCAGGCGTCCACGCGTGGAACACCCTCGGCGGAGGGGAGTGCCTGCAGCCCTACACGTCGGCGTGGGCGCAGAGTTTCACGGTCGTCGACTGCGCGACGGCTCACGCCGCCCAAATGGTGTACACCGGCTTGCTCTCGACCAACATCGCCGACCCGTATCCGGGCGCGAGCGCGCTCGCGTCGCAGATGAACCTGCTGTGCTCGGCCTCGGGCGTGGTGAATCTGCAGGCCGCGCAGACCTACCCGGACTTGCAGGTTCAAGGAACCTACCCGGCGACCGCGAAGCAATGGGCATCGGGTCAGCGCTCCTACTACTGCTTCGTCAGCAGGTCCACCGGCCAACCGCTGACCGGCAGTATTGCGGGAGCCGGGCCCGCGAGCTGATCTGCCGCATCCCCGGACGAGGACCTGCGAGCTAGGACGCGCCGCCCCCAGCCGGATCAGAGATCAGATTCGACCGGGTCGTTCCTGAGGAGCTCGTAGACGCCGTTCAAGATCTCGTCCGGCCGGAAAGGATACCGCTCGATCTCGGCCTGATCGCTGATGCCGGACAGTACGAGGATCGTGTGCAGTCCCGCTTCGATTCCCGCGATGATGTCCGTGTCCATCCGGTCGCCGATCATCGCCGTGTTCTCGGAGTGGGCGCCGATCCGGTTCATGGCCGAGCGGAACATCATCGGATTCGGCTTGCCGACGACGTACGGCTCTTTGCCGGTCGCCTTGGTGATCAGGGCGGACACAGCACCCGTCGCAGGCAGGGGACCGTCCGGGCTGGGACCGGTCGCGTCCGGGTTCGTCGCGATGAAACGCGCGCCGCCCAGGATCAACCGGATCGCCTTGCTGATCGCTCCGAACGAATAGCTTCTGGTCTCCCCGACCACCACATAGTCCGGATCCATCTCCGTGATCACGAATCCAGCCTCGTGCAGTGCGGTGGTGATGCCGATCTCGCCGATGACGAACGCACTGCCGCCCGGCTTCTGCGACCTCAGGAAGTCTGCAGTGGCGAGTGCGGATGTCCAGATCGATTCCTCGGGCACATCAAGCCCGTTGATCCGCAGTCGCGCCGCGAGATCGCGCGGGGTGAACATCGAGTTGTTGGTCAGAACGAGGAACGGGGTTCCTTCGTCGCGCCATTGCTGGATCAGCTCGGCCGAACCGGTGAGGGCTTCGCTCTCCTTGATCAGCACGCCGTCCATGTCGGTGAGCCAGCATTCAACATCGTCGCGTCGTCCGATCACGTCGCGCTCCATTCCTGTGTCGCGGATCCGGGCGCGAGGCCCGGCGTGGATCCCGGCATTGGGTAACACAAGCCTACGGTGCACGCCTCGATCGCCGCTCGGCTTCGCACCCCATAGCCTGGTCCTGTGGAAGAAACCCGTCCGGACGACCGCGCGAACGACGGCGACGGTCCGACATCCCAGCTGTCAGGTGCTGAGTCGACCCCGACGCCGGAGCTTTCGACGCACGGCGTCGGACCGTGGTCGGGCGAGCTGCCCGACGACCCGTGGTACGACCCGGAGCTTCTCGCTCACGGCGACACCCGCAATGTGATCGATCGGTACCGCTACTGGCGGATCGAGGCGATCGTCGCAGACCTGGACCAGCATCGGAACCCGTTCCATGTCGCGATCGAGAATTGGCAGCACGATATGAACATCGGCTCCATCGTTCGAAGCGCGAACGCGTTCGGAGCGGAGACGGTCCACATCGTCGGCCGCCGCCGCTGGAACAAGCGCGGGGCGATGGTCACCGATCGCTACCAACACGTTCTGCATCATGCCGGACTCGACGACTTCCTCGAGTGGTCGCGGGATCGACAGCTTCCGGTGGTCGCGATCGACAATGTCCCGGGCTCGGTTCCCATCGAGACGTTCGCCATCCCCAGCCGATGTGTGTTGTTGTTCGGGCAGGAGGGACCCGGTCTGACCGGTGAGGCGATCGCGTCCGCAGACGCGGTTCTCGAGATCACCCAGTTCGGTTCGACGCGCTCAATCAACGCGTCGGCCGCCGCGGCGATCGCGATGCATTGCTGGGTCGTTCAGCATGCAAAACCGGGAAAGTGAACCGACAATTCCGTCTGTCCTCATTAATGAGGACAAAAATGTAACCCGAAAGGGGTCGTGTCCTCATTTATGAGGACACGTATGCTGATGGAAGAGCCGGCAAGGATATCGAATCCCGACGATGACCTGAGTATGCCGGCGTCGACGATCGGGGGATCAACACAATGTCGCCCAGTCGGAACAGAACCGGATACCCACCCCAAAACATCCGGTACTGAACCGCCAGCGACAGTCGATCCAGCGATCGTTGTCCGCTCACACGTCTCAACCCTAGGAGTCGTGTGCGGCCCACAAGCTGGCAGGGCGGTCGGCCCCCCTCCGATCGCTCTGCCATTTTGGTGCTTGCGGCCTGATGCTTCTGGCGCGAGCTTTCAGCACAACGTGCACCAGCGCGTGTCTGGTCGCCCGTTCTTCACCACGCCTTCGGCGCCTACCCGATGAGGCTCGGCTGAAGGTCACGCAGGGTGCGGAAGTGGGTCATCCGGATGGTGCCGATGGCGGCCACGATCAACGCAATCAGCGCCCAGAGCGCGAGCACTCCGACATCCGACCAGGCGGTGCTCGCACTTCCCCCGTACATCACCTGCCGGATGCCGTCGACGGCAAATGACATCGGCAAGATGTGGTGGAGCGCGGCGAGTGGCCCCGGAAGGGTCTGCCATGGGAACGTCCCGCCCGCGGTGACCAGCTGAAGGACCATGAGCACGAGGCCGAGGAATTGCCCGACGCTGCCGAGCCAGACGTTCAGCGCCAGGATGATCGCCGCGTACGAGATCGACGCCATCGCCATCATCCCGAACATTCCGAGCGGGTTGGCGACGCTGAATCCAAGCGCACCGGAGACGATCCAGAACAGTCCGATCATCTGGATCGCGCCGAGGATCCCCGGCGTCAGCCATCCTGCCAGGGCGACCTTGATCGGCGAGTGCAGGGCAGTGATGGCCCGGCGGGAGACCGGCTTCACGATCAGGAAGAGCGCGTAGATCCCGATCCAGGCCGCGAGGGCCACGAAGAACGGCGCCAGTCCGGCGCCGTATGTCGCCGCCGACGTGATCGAATCGTTTTTGAGGTCGACCGGGTTCGCGATGGTGGACGCCTGCTTGGCACGGCTCTTTGCCGTGGTCTCGGGGATCTGCGTAACGCCGTTCTTCAGACCGTTCTGCAGGGTGGTCACGCCGCTCTTCAGCGAGCCGAGTCCGGACGCCAGTGAACTCGCACCGGTCGCCGCCTGCTGGGCTCCCGTGGCGAGCTGGGACGCGCCGGACGCTGCCTGCTGCGATGCGGCGGAAAGCTGCGCTGCCCCATCGGCGGCCTGCGTCGCGCCTGTCGAGACCTGGTTGGCGCCCGCGGAGAGCTGATCCACCTGGGCCACGAGCTGCTGGACGTTGGCGTTCGCAGAGCTGACATCCGACTGGATCTGCTGGCTCACCGGATCGAGTTGGGCGAGGACCTGATCGATCGTCGCCTGGGGGACACCGTCCGCCTGCATTCGATCGATGATCTGCTGTCGAAGCGCGGGCAGGGAGGCGGAGACGTTGGAGGCGACCGAACTGGCTGCCGTGCCGGCCTGGTTCGCCTTGCTGGCGAGTTCGGCGTTCCCCGCAGCGACCTGCTTGGCACCGTTGGCGACCTGCGTGGTCCCGGATGCGAGATTTGCTGCGCCGCTGGAGAGCTGAGCGGTACCCGAGGCAAGGGTGCTCGCCCCGCTGGCGACTTGGGCGGTTCCGGAAACGAGCGACCCTGCACCGGTCTGTGCTGCAGTGAGGCCTGTCGCCAGCTGACCGGCTCCGTCGGCCGCCGTGACAAGGTTGCCGCGGATTCGTGCGAAGCCGAGCAGGAACTGGGCCGCCGCCTGCTCGTTGACGGTCTGGACGATCGACGTCTGAATCTTCTGAGCAGCCTGCTGGCCGATTGTCGACGCGAGATAGCTGTTGGTGTCGTTCGTCGTCAGCGTGACCAGCGCCCGCCGCGGCTGAGCCGTCGACGACGAGGTGAGCGCTTCGGAGAAGTCGGCCGGGAAGGTGATGCTGAAGTCGTACTTCGAGTTGTCGACCCCGGTGGCCGCGGCGCCTGGCTTGACGATCTTCCAGTCGAACGACTTGGTCTCGACAAGCTGCTTGGCGACCTTCTCGCCGTAGTTCACGGTCTTTCCGTTCGCAGTGGCACCGGTGTCCGAGACGACGATCGCAGCCGGGATCCGGTTCAGGTGGGCGTACGGGTTCTGATTGGCCCAGAGGTACAGGCCGCCGTAGAGGATCGGCACGCACATCAGCGCCAGGAGTGCGACGATCGCCATCTTCGTGCTGGTCAGGCGGCGGAACTCCGCTGCGAGCATCTGCGGGATCTTCATACTTCGTCCTTGCTGGTTGCTTCGTCGTCGTCCGGGACCGGCCCTGTCGGGATCGGGACGTCACCGGGTGTGTCGCTCTCGAACTTGTCGTCTGGCGGCACGGCGACCTCGGGGCCCTCGGCCGTTGATTCCGGTGTGGTGTGCAAGCGGTCGACGATCGCCGTGGCCGCGATCGCAGCCGCAGAGGCGTCGCCGGCGATCACCAGTACCGCCAAGTCGCGGCTCGCGAGACCGCGGGCCAGGTTCCACCAGTCGTTCGGATCGCCGCCGTGCCGGTCAGGTGAGGTGAGAACGACGCCGTCGACGCCCTTCCGAAGTATCGCGAGCTCGGTGAGCACGCCGATCCTGACCAACGGCGGAACGGTGGCGATCGAGTATCGAGCCCAATTCGAGAAGCCGAGCTTGTCCAGCATCCGGTTCACCGCGACAGGGTGCGAGGCCAGCCCTGCGAACATCAGCTCCTCGGCGACCACTCCGGCGAGCGTGACGTTGGGCGCGGGCTCGCAGACCTCGGGAGCGTCGATCAGTGCGATCCGCTTGCGAATCGCGCCGTAATCCGTCGCGCCGTCGATGGTGACCGACCCGGAGTCGGGACGCATCCGGCCGGAAGCGATCAGGCCGAGCACGGCCGGTCGCTGTTCGGTCTCGGCGCGGGCGAGGGTGACCTCCCCGCTCGAGAACTCGACTGTCGTCGGCGGAAGGGCCGCGTCTCGGGGGCCTTTTGCGACCTTGTCCAGCCGGATCTTCATGCGCCGCTCCTTTGTACCTTGGCCTGGTGTGCGTTGGCCTGTACTGCATCCGCCTGCACGCCGGCCGCGGCATGTGCCGCACTGAATCGCAGCTCGGGCGTCCGTTCGATCAGCTCTCCCGCCTCGCGCCAGCCGAGTCCGGCGACGCTCAGGCCGTTCAGCATGACGAGCTGGTGCCCGTCCTCATTGCTCAGGCCTGTGCGGGTGGCCTCGTCGAGCACGGCGACCGCCGCCGCCTCGATCAGACGCGCGAGGGAGTCCGCCTCGATGTCCGTCCGCAACGATTCGGTCCTGACCCCGCGCTCGACCGTCTCCCGCAGACGTTGCCGCGCCGGTTCGAGTGCCTCCGCGACGCGATCCTGGTACGGACCCCGGACCGCGAGTTGCGCCATCACCCGGACATGCTCGACCTCGGACCAGAGCGTGGCGCCGAAGAGGGCGATCTCTACGAGCGGGTCCGGGTGTGTCACGGCGACGACGGAGGATCCGACGCGCCGGGCGCCCCGGGCGAGCACCTCACCGACGAGTTCGTCGCGCCCGGAGAAATGCCCGTAGATGGCTCGGCGGCTCAGGCCGGCCGCGGTAGCGATCGCCTCGATCGAAGAATCGGGATCGGCGTTCAGCGCAGTGGCGGCCGCCTGGAGGATCGTCTCACGGTTCTCGGCGGCATCGCTGCGTGGTGCGCGGCTGCTGCTCATGTCGTTCATCGTACTATCCTGCACATCACTGTGCAAGTTAATCGAACGGCGGCGCACGACAAGGCGATTCGGGGGCTCGGCTTCTCGCATGTTCGCCTCTCAGCTGGACGCGAGTGCCGCTCCGGGTTCGTGCGGGCCGTCGCGATAGGATCGAGTGTGACCGGAGAAAACTTGCTTGGCGTTCCCGAGACGCGTCTTCCAGAGGAGCCGGAGCTGACTCAGGCGGTCGTGGAAGCGAAGGGCGATGTCGCAGCGCTGCGGCTCGTCGTCATCGCGCATCCCACGTCGTCGCTAGCCTGGGCGAGCCTGTCGGATGCCATCTATGACGCGTCCAATCCTCTCGAGGCATATGCGTATGCCCGTGTCGGCTATCACCGTGGGCTGGACGCGCTCCGCAAAGCAGGCTGGAAGGGCCACGGCCCGGTCCCATGGACGCACGCGCCGAATCGCGGCGTCCTGCGTTCCCTCGCCGCACTGTTGCGGGGCGCCGAAGCGATCGGTGAGAAGGACGAGGTGGTTCGCCTGACGGAGTTCCTCAGCGATGCCGACCCGACCGCACTCGCTCAGATCCAGGCCGAGCGCAGCGGCCCGGCAGATCCCGCGCCGACGACCGATGTTTTCGTCATCCGCGGAGAGGACTGAGCGATGCCCGCAATCGTGATCATCGGCGCCCAGTGGGGCGACGAGGGCAAAGGCAAGGCGACGGACGTCCTCGGCAGCCGGATCGACATGGTGGTCAAGTTCAACGGCGGGAACAACGCCGGTCACACCGTCGTCGTCGGCGATGAGAGGTATGCACTGCACCTCTTGCCGTCTGGGATCCTGACGGAAAACGTCGTCCCGGTCATCGCGAACGGGGTCGTCGTCGACATCGAGGTGCTCTTCGAAGAGCTCGACGCGCTGATCGCACGCGGTGTGGACGTCTCGCGGCTGAAGGTGAGCTCCAACGCCCATGTGATCACGCACTACCACCGCACGATCGACAAGGTGACCGAGCGATTCCTCGGAAAGCGACAGATCGGAACGACCGGCCGCGGAATCGGACCCGCCTACTCGGACAAGATCAACCGGGTGGGGATCCGCATCCAGGACATCTTCGACGAGAACATCCTCCGCCAGAAGGTCGAGGGGGCGCTGGAGCAGAAGAACCAGCTGCTCGTGAAGGTGTTCAACCGTCGCGCGATGACCGTCGACGAGATCGTCGATCAGCTTCTCAGCTACGCCGATCGGCTGCGGCCCATGGTCGCGGACACTGCTCTGATGATCAACGATGCGCTGAACGCCGGCGACTATGTTCTCTTCGAGGGCGGCCAGGCCACCATGCTGGATGTCGACCACGGCACGTACCCGTTCGTCACGTCGTCCAACTCGACGGCCGGCGGAGCATCGACCGGTTCGGGCATCGGACCGAACCGTATCGACCGGGTGATCGGCATCGTCAAGGCTTACACCACTCGGGTCGGCTCCGGTCCGTTCCCGACCGAGCTCTTGGACGCATCGGGTGAGTGGCTGCGGGAGCGCGGCAGGGAGTTCGGCGTCACGACCGGAAGACCGCGCCGGACAGGATGGTATGACGCACCGATCACGCGCTACGCGGCACGGATCAACGGCGTCACCGACTTCGTCCTGACCAAGCTCGACACGCTCACGGGTCTCGAGAAGATCCCGGTGTGCGTTGCGTACGACGTGGATGGTGTCCGTCACGACGAGGTTCCCGCATCGCAGACCGATTTTCACCACGCCGTCCCGATCTACGAGGATTTCCCCGGCTGGAACGAAGACATCGGTGGTGTGCGCCGTTTCGAGGACCTGCCTCGCAACGCGCAGGACTACGTCTTGGCGCTGGAACGGATGAGCGGATCACGGATCTCCGCGATCGGTGTGGGACCGGACCGCGACGCGATCGTCGTCCGCCACGACCTGATCTCCTGAGGCGCGCGGGAGCTAGACGACGTTGAACCCGTCGGGTAGCGCGGCACGTCCGGTGAGGGCGAGGAGTACGTCCGGCCCGTGTCCTCTTTCGACGGCGACCTGTGCCGCGAGGGACACGGCGTGGCCGAGGGGCGTCGATCCCATCGGGTAGTCCGCTCCGGTTGCACGAGAGATATCGAGGGTGTGGACTACGAGTTCGAAGACGCGGGTGCGAAGGTATTCGCTGAGCAGGATGCCCAGACCGCCGATCGAGACGATGCGGTCCGGCGGCTGGGCGGCGACCGCTTTGAGTGCGCGGTCGCGCGCTGCCTGGATCGTATCCAGGGGGTCGTCTCCCAGCCATTTTCCCGCTTCGAATCCGCGCTCTTCGACCGATTTCGGGTCGGTGTATTCGGCGTAGATCGTGCGGTAGTAATGCTCTGCCGACGTGATCGAGACCCGGCCGGGCTCGTCGAGTTCCAGGTAGTTCTCGACGGTGAGCAGGGCGCGTGCGGTGTGGCCGACGAGCGCACGTACATCCCAGTTGCCGAGGCCCGGCCGATCCCACTGCTCCGGACCGATTTTCGTCACAACGTCGATGAAAGCCTGCGAAGCGTGTGTGAAGTCGTCCGCGCTGGTCATGCATCCATCGTGGCACCTTCCCGGCACGTTAGGGTCTCTGTATGGCCACGAATGAGAACCTTTCATCGATTGCGCCCGGGAACTCGGGTTCGGGTGTGTCGGAGGATGCCAGCCTGGACGCCGTGTGGGCGGAGCTGACTGCCATCAGGCAGAGCATCGACAACATCGATGCAGCGGTGATCCATATGCTTGCGGAGCGGTTCAAGTTCACCCAGGAGGTGGGTCGCCTTAAGGCCGCTCACGGGCTGCCGGCGGCCGATCCGGAACGTGAGCGCGAGCAGATCGCACGGTTGCGCGCTTTGGCTGTCGAGAGCCGTCTCGATCCGGCGTTCGCGGAGAAGTTCCTCAACTTCATCATCGCCGAGGTCATCCACCACCACGAGCGTCTGGCGGGTAGGCCCGAGCCGGTCGAATAGTTCTGCGAAGCTCAGACCGGGGTCGGCGCTTGACCGACTTCCTCGCCGAAGTGCTCGGGGAGGGTCGAACGGTGTGCGGCTCCGAGCTCTTCGAGACCGATCGTGAACTGGTCTTGGACTTCGAGCACCGGCTGTGTTCCCACTTCTGCGTCGGACACCCCGATGCGGAGCACGGGGTAGCCTCGTCCTTCGCACAACCCGCGGAACTTGACGTCGTCCTCGCGCGGGACTGAGACGATGACGCGACCGGTGGATTCGCTGAACAGTGCTGTCGCAGCGTCGATGCCGTCCCGTTCCATGATCTCGGTGAGCCAGACTCGAGCACCCACGCCGAAGCGCAGCACGGATTCGGCCAGCGCCTGCCCCAGACCGCCGTCGGAGAGATCGTGAGCGGAGGAGATGAGACCTTCCATCGCTGCCGCGTGCAAGAGACCGGCGAGGTCTTTCTCGTCTGCGAGGTCCACCACGGGCGGAACTCCACCGAGGTGTCCGTGCACGGTGCCGGCCCAGGCCGATCCGTCCAGTTCTTCGCGCGTGACACCCAGTAGATAGAGGTTGTCTCCGACGTCTTGCCAGCCGCTCGGGACCCGGCGGTCGACGTCGTCGATCACGCCGAGCACACCGACGACCGTGGTCGGGAAGATCGGCGTCGACCCGGTCTGGTTGTAGAACGACACGTTGCCACCCGTGACCGGGATCTCAAGTTCGAGGCAGGCGTCGCCGAGGCCTTCGACAGCTTGCGAGAACTGCCACATCACTTCGGGATTCTCTGGACTGCCGAAGTTCAGGCAGTCGGTGACCGCGACGGGGACGGCTCCGGTGACGGCGACATTGCGATGCGCCTCGGCCAGCGCGAGGCGCGCGGCCTGTTTGGGATCGAGCTGACCGTAACGGCCGTTGGCGTCGGTGGCGATCGCGAAGCCCAGGCCCGACTCTTCGTCGACCCGGATCATCCCCCCGTCGTCCGGAAACGCGAGAGCCGTGTTTCCGCCGACGTAGTAGTCGTACTGGTCGGTGATCCAGGACTTGTCGGAGAGGTTGGCGCTGCCGAGCAGAGCGAGGAACTGATCGCGCAGCTCGTCACCGGTCTGCGGACGCGCCAGCGTGCTCGCAGAGTCCGCGCGGAGTGCGTCGATCCAGCCGGGATAGTCGAGCGGTCGCTCGTACACGGGTCCGTCGACAGCGACCGTGCGCGGCTCGACGTTCACGATCTCTTCGCCGCGCCAGTTGATGATGAGCCGGCCGGTCTCGGTCACTTCTCCGAGGACGCTCGTCTCGACGTCCCATTTCGCCGTCACAGCGAGGAATTCGTCGAGCTTCTCGGGCTGGACGACGGCCATCATCCGCTCTTGGCTCTCGGACATCAGAATCTCTTCGGCGGTGAGCGTCGGGTCCCGCAGAAGCACCCGATCCAGCTCGATGAACATGCCGCCGTCGCCGTTCGACGCCAGCTCGCTGGTCGCGCAGGATATCCCGGCGGCGCCGAGGTCCTGGATCCCTTCGACGAGCCCGTCGCGGAAGAGCTCCAGACAGCACTCGATGAGGACCTTCTCAGCGAACGGGTCGCCCACCTGGACGGCCGGACGCTTGGTCGGGCCACCCGCGGAGAACGTTTCGGACGCGAGGATCGACGCTCCGCCGATTCCGTCGCCGCCCGTGCGAGCACCGAAGAGAACGACCTTGTTACCGGTCCCGGAGGCATTCGCGAGGTGAAGGTCTTCGTGACGCAGGACGCCGACCGACAGGGCGTTCACGAGGGGGTTGCCCTGATATACCGGGTCGAAGTAGGTCTCGCCTCCGATGTTCGGCAGGCCGAGGCAGTTCCCGTAGAAGCTGATCCCGCTCACCACACCGTGCACCACTCGCGCAGTGTCGGGGTCGCCGATCGCCCCGAACCGCAACTGGTCCATGACCGCGACGGGGCGTGCGCCCATCGAGATGATGTCGCGCACGATGCCGCCGACGCCGGTCGCTGCGCCCTGGAAAGGTTCGATGTAGCTGGGGTGGTTGTGCGACTCGACCTTGAAGGTGACAGCCCACCCTTCACCGATGTCGACGACGCCCGCGTTCTCACCCATCCCGACCATGAGGTTCCTCTTCATCGCCGGCGTCACCTTCTGCCCGAACTGGCGGAGGTAGATCTTCGACGATTTGTACGAGCAGTGCTCGCTCCACATGACCGAGTACATCGCCAGTTCGCCGCTCGTCGGACGGCGGCCGAGGATCTTGCGAATGCGGAGATATTCGTCTTCCGTGAGCCCGAGCGCCCGATATGGCTGCTCCTTCTCCGGAGTGGCGGCCGCATTGGCGACGGTGTCGACCTGCGGGGCTGAAGTGGTGACGGGGGTGGTCACGAAACCAATACCTCCTCGATGACGGACGTGAAGAATGTGAGACCGTCGATCCCGCTGCGCATGCGGATGTCCGTGTCGGGCCCGAAGCCGGGTTCGGTCGCGTGCTCCGGGTGCGGCATCAACCCGACGACGTTCCCGCGCTCGTTCCGGACACCGGCGATGTCGTGCAGCGATCCGTTCGGGTTGACGTCGAGGTAGCGGAATGCGATCAGGCCTTCGCCCTCGAGGCGCGCAAGTTCTTCCGCCGAAGCGATGAACTCGCCCTCGCCGTTCTTGAGCGGGATGACGATCTCCTGACCGTCTTCGAAGCCGTTCGTCCACGCCGTTGTCGTGGACTCGACGCGGAGCTTCTGGTCGCGGCGGATGAAGCGGCCGTGGTTGTTGCGGATCAGTCCACCCGCCACGAGGTGGGCCTCGGCGAGCATCTGGAAACCGTTGCAGATTCCCAGTACCGGGAGCCCGCGCCCGGCGGCCTCGATCACTTCGGTCATGATGGGGGAATGGCTGGCGATCGCCCCGCAGCGCAGGTAGTCGCCGTAGCTGAATCCGCCAGGGAGCACGAGCGCATCGACGCCCTGCAGGTCGTGGTCGCCGTGCCAGAGGGCGACGGGCGCGGCGCCGGCCGCTCCCACCGCTCGGAGTGCGTCACGATCGTCCAGCGAGCCCGGGAAGGTGACGACCCCGATCCGCATCATTCGCCGGCCTCGCCATCGGCGTCGTCGTCCGGATAGTGGATGCCGACGACGTCCTCGATGACCGAATTGGACAGGATCGTCTCGGCCACCTCTTTCACGGCCGCGCGGATCGCATCGTCCACCGGTCCCCGGACGGTGAGCTCGAAGCGCTTGCCCTGGCGGACGGCCGCGAAGTCCGCGTGCCCGACGCGGGTGAGGGCACCGGCGATCGCCTTGCCTTGAGGGTCGAGAAGCTCGGCTTTCGGCATGACTTCGACAACGATGGTGGGCACGGTTACTCCGTCCGGACTTCGGTGGGGTGGAATGGCGATCGGCGGCAAATCGTCGATGTGGGGAACAAGACGATTCTACCGGCGTGCCGGGCCGGTACCGACGATCGCCGACGGGCCGTGGACGGCCGCCTGCGGGCTGTGGAGAGACGCCTCTGAGCTGTGTCGATCGCTGCCACGTCGCCACAGAAGCACCGTTTCGTTCATATTCCCGTAACCGGCGATTGGGGCCCGGTTGGGGCGATCACTCTAACGTGAGCTGAGTAAATGGACCGGTGGACGGCTGGGAGGCGACGTGGTCGGGATGCCTGCGGGCCGTCGCTGGGACGTCGCCGTCGTGGGGAGCGGGATCGTCGGTCTCGCCCACGCAGCGGCTGCCAGCCGACGAGGGCTCTCAGTGGTCGTCATCGACCGGTCGCCCGAGATCCTCGGTGCGACCGTTCGCAACTTCGGTCACATCTGCCTGACCGGTCAGTCCGGAACAGCCCTCGAGTACGGGGCGCGGTCTCGAGAGCTTTGGCTCCAGCTCGCCGAACAGGCCGGTTTCTGGCTCCGGGAGAGCGGTACGGTCGTCGTCGCGCAGGCTCGCGACGAACTCGACATGCTCGGCGAGTTCCGGGACCTGCGCGGCGAAGAGAGTGCGGTACTGCTGAACGTCGACGAGGTTCGCGAACGGGTGCCGGTCGCAGACGGTGTCGCTGTCGGGGGAGCGTGGCTCCCGAAGGACCTCCAGGTGGATCCGCGGGCCGCGGCCGCCGCGATCCGCGCGTGGCTCGGATCCCAGGGTGTCGAATTCCTCGTTTCGGCGAACGTCCTCGGTGTCGGGTCCGGAACCGTGCACACGGCTCACGGTGACGTGTCCGCTGACACGGTGATCGTCGCGGTCAACTATGAGGTCGACGGGCTGTTCCCCGAGCTGGCCGAGCGCACGGGCATCGTCCGGTGCGGGCTCGACATGATGCTCGTGGACGCGGACCTGCGCGCCCCGCTCAGCGCCCCCCTCTTCACGGGCTGGTCTCTCGTCCGGTATTCCGGTTTCGCGGCGACCGAGAGCGTGTCGCGCGTTCGGGAGCGTCTCGCAGCCGACGCCCCGGATCTGCATGCTCTCGACCTGAACCAGATGTACACGCAGCGTCCGGACGGGTCGCTTGTCATCGGCGACACCCACTATCGCGGCACGAGTATCACGCCGTTCCAGAACGAGGACGCGTTCGTGTCGCTTCTCGAACTTGCGCGAGTGCTGTTCGGTCTGGGCCGTGGGCAGCTGCGGGTCCGGGAACGCTGGCAGGGCGTATACGCGTCCGCCCCCGAGGACTTCCTCGTCGCTTCACCCGCAGACGGCGTCCGCGTCGTTTCCGTCACGACAGGGATCGGGATGACGACCGGCCTCGCTCTGGGCGAGAGCGTGATCGCAAGCTTGTACGCATCAGCACCAGAGCCGGTGGTCGCGGCATGAGACCTGACGACGTCACCGGACGGGCCGGTGTCAGTCAGCTTGAAGGGGAGGGCGCACGATGAGCGCAATCGATGAGTTCGCAGAGGTGGGGACCGCCGGGGTCGGTCTCGACGGTGCGACGGGGGAGGAACCAGACCTCAACGGGGAGGACCTGGACGAACTGGACGAGGTCGAGGAGCTGGACGACGAACTCGACGACGAACTCGACGACGATGAGTCGGACGGCGAGCTGGACGACGAGCCGGAGGACGACCAGCTGGATCCCGGCGAAGCGGACGGCGACGAGGACGATGTGATCGAAATCGAGCTCGTCGTGCTCGACATGGCTGGCACGACGGTGCTCGACGAAGGACTGGTCGAGCGTGCCTTCGCCCGTGCGGCGGACGAAGCAGGCATCGGTGAGACTCCGGAGGACCGCGCATCTGCGCTGGACTATGTCCGCGCAACGATGGGGCAGTCGAAGATCGAGGTCTTCCGCGAACTCGCAGAAGACGAGGAGCAGGCGCAGCACGCCAATGCGGCGTTCGAGAGCGCCTATTCCGAGTTCGTCGAAATCGAGGGCATCGCTCCCGTGCCGGGCGCGGAGGAGGCGATCGGCCGCCTGCGCGACGCGGGGCTCAAGGTCGTATTGACCACAGGCTTCGCGAAGGCCACGCAGGAGAAGATCATCGCTGCGCTCGGCTGGACGGACCTGGTGGACGGCTACCTCGCCCCGTCCGACGCGGGCCGCGGGCGCCCCTATCCCGACCTTCCGCTGACCGCGCTGCTTCGCACGGGGGCCAGCAGTGTCTCCTCGATGGTCGTGGTCGGCGACACCGCCTCGGATATCGAATCCGGACTGGCTGCAGGAGCAGCGCTTGTCGTCGGCGTCCTCACGGGCGCCCACGACGAGCAGACCCTGACAGATGCGGGGGCCGATGTGGTTCTTCCGAGCGTCGCTCTGATCCCGGAGCTGCTCGGCCTTGACGACTAAAGCGGTCACACCGCGCGTACTCGACCCACCTGCCCGACTCGGTCAGGGTCTCAGTGTTTTTCCATCCGCGACAGCAATGGTCTGGCCCGGCCCGGGACACCGGCATGAAGCGGTCGCGGTTCCCGGAGTCCGGCTCGCACCCGGCGACGTGCTCGTCGAGATGGAACTGGCCACGATCTGCGGCTCCGACGTGCACACGCTCTCGGGCGACCGCCCCGCCCCGACACCTCTGATCCTGGGACACGAGCAGGTGGGAAGGGTGACGGCGCTCGGTCGCGGCGGTGCTCGCTCGGTCGATGGGCACCGGCTCGAGATCGGCGCCCGGGTGGTCTGGTCGGTGTCCGTGCCGTGCGGGCGATGCGTGCGCTGCCGCCGCGGGATGCCCGAAGCGTGCACGAGCGCGCTCGCGTACGGCCATGAGCGGATGCGACGGGGCTGGGAGCTCTCGGGCGCATTCGCGACACACGTCCACGTTCTGAGCGGGACGCCGATCGTGGTCGTTCCGGAAGACATCCCTGCGTCGGTCCTCGCCCCGGCATCGTGTGCGACAGCGACGGCGGTGGCGGTCCTCGAGTCCGCGTCGGCGATCGTTTCGCTCGCTGACAGCGTGGTCGTGATCGCCGGCGCCGGGATGCTGGGTCTCACGGCCTCGGCGATGGCGGCAGAGAACGGGGCGCGGGTGGTGGTGGTCGAGCCGGACCCCGCGCGCAGGCAGGTCGCGCTGGCGTTCGGAGCGCACGCGCTCGCCGATCCCGCAGCAGGGCCGGCCGCGATTCGAAAGGTCGCTTCAGCCACTGCGAGGACCGGAGGTCGTCCGGCGCTGGTCACGGTCGCGCTCGAGCTCTCAGGATCTCCGACCGCCGCACGCCAGCTTCTCGGCGCCGTCGACTCGGAGGGAGTGCTGATCCTTGCCGGGACCACATTCCCTGTCCCCGAACTGCCGCTGAGTCCGGAACGTTTCGTGCACGAGTCCCTCACGATCCGCGGCGTGCACGAGTACTCGCCGGAGCAGCTCTCGAGGGCAGTCGGCTTTCTGCGCACCGCGTGGACCCGGTATCCGTTCGTCGAACAGGTCGGTCAGATCTTTCCTCTGAGTGCGATCGATGAGGCCGTCGCGGCCGCGATCGACTCGGCCGCGCACGGCGGCGCACCCAGGGTGGGCGTGTCGAAGTAGTCGGGCGGTTACCCGCGCGCGGGTTGGGTACTCGTAGTACTAGGGCCCGTGCGCCGGGGGTCGGCGTGTCGAAGTAGGACCCGTGCGCCCGGGGCGGGCGTGTCGAAGCCGTCGGGCAATCCGTAGCCGCGGGGAGTTGACGGCTCATTGCTCCTTGCGTATTATTCCGTGTGGAATAGTTCGCGCGGATCAATCCGTATGGATCGGTCGATTTGGGGGTGCTGGGGTGGCGGGATCACTAGTGACACCGCTCGGGATAGCGACGCTCGCGCTCCTTGCCGAACGCCCCATGCATCCGTACGAGATGTACCAGACGCTGATCCAGCGATCGGAAGACCACGTGGTCAAGGTGCGGCCGGGATCGCTCTATCACACGGTCGAACGGCTCGCACGGGATGGTCTCGTGAGGTCCGTGGGGACGGAGCGCGAAGGCAACCGGCCGGAACGGACCACCTACGAGATCACCGAGGGCGGCCAGCTGGCTCTCTCGGAACGGGTAAGCGAGATCATCGGAACGCCGGTCAACGAGTATCCGGAGTTCCCGGTGGCGATCGGCGAAGCGCACAACCTGCCGACCGAGACCGTCGCGCAGCTCCTGCGCAACCGGCTCACCTTGCTGCGCGCCAATCTCACCTTCATCCAGGAGGGCCTCGAAGACCTTCGCGGACGGGGTCTCCCGCGGGAGTTCTTCCTCGACACCGAGTACATCGAGGCCGTGACCACGGTCGAAGCGGAATGGGTCGAGAAGCTCATAGCCGATCTCGAGTCGGGCGACCTCACGTGGTCGGTGGACAAGCCTGGGACCGCCACGGCCGCCGCTTCCGGATCCGCTCCCGGATCCGCTCCCGATCGCCGGCTCGAAGATCAGGACCAGTAGCGCCTCTCGCAGACTTCACATCAGACGCAGACTTCACATCAGACAAGGAAAAAATCAGTATGGAAAAGCAGATTAGACCGTGGCCGGCGCTCTGGGCGCTCGTCCTCGGCTTCTTCATGATCTTGATCGACACGACCATCGTGTCGGTCGCCAACCCGTCCATCCTCAAGAGCCTGCACACCGACATCAACTCGGTCATCTGGGTGACGAGCGCGTACCTTCTGGCGTACGCGGTGCCGCTGCTGGTCACGGGTCGTCTCGGTGACCGTTTCGGCCCGAAGAACCTCTACCTCGCCGGTCTGGTCATCTTCACGCTCTCCTCCGCCTGGTGCGGATTGTCCGGAAATATCACCGAGCTGATCACGGCCCGGGTCTTCCAGGGGGTCGGCGCGGCCTTGATGACACCTCAGACCATGGCGGTGATCACCAGGATCTTCCCGCCGGACAAGCGCGGGGCAGCCATGGGCCTGTGGGGATCGGTGGCCGGCGTGGCGACTCTCGTCGGCCCGATCCTCGGCGGTCTGCTCGTCGGCGGGTTCGGCTGGGAATGGATCTTCTTCATCAACGTACCGGTCGGCGTCGTCGCATTCGTCCTCGCCGTCCGTCTCGTGCCGAAACTCGAGACGCATCCGCACAAGTTCGATCTGTTCGGAGTATTCCTGAGCGCTTTGGGCCTCTTCCTCGTCGTGTTCGGCATCCAGGAGGGACAGACCTACAACTGGGGCACCATCGTCGGTCCGATCTCTGTCTGGGGAATGATCGTCGCCGGCCTCGTCGTGCTGGCCGGATTCGTGGTCTGGCAGCGATTCAACCGCGGCGAGCCGCTGCTGCCCCTCGGGTTGTTCCGGGAGCGCAACTTCTCGATCGCCAACGCCGCGATCACGACCGTCGGGTTCACGGTCACCAGCATGTCGCTGCCGCTCATCTTCTATTTACAGATCGTCCGCGGGATGTCGGCGATCGAGTCTGCGCTCATGCTCGTGCCGATGGCTGTCATCACCGCGGTGCTCGCGCCTGTGATCGGTAAGCTCATCGGTCGCGTGAACCCGCGAAACATCGCCGTTATAGGACTCGTCCTGCTCGCCTTGGGACTCTACTGGTACTCGCAGCTGATCTCGCCGACAGTATCGATCTGGGTGCTTCTCGTCCCGAGCGCCGTACTCGGACTGGCGAACGCCGCGATCTGGTCGCCGCTGTCGACCTCGGCGACGCGCAATCTGCCGCGTGAGCTGGCCGGTGCGGGGGCGGGCGTCTACAACACGACCCGTCAGATCGGATCGGTGCTCGGAAGCGCATCGATCTCGGCACTGATCCAGGTCCGCCTGATTGCCGAACTCCCGGCCCGTGCCGGCGCATCCGTGAGCTCCGACTTGACCCTGAGCGGTCCGCTGCCGGCGTTCCTGCGTGCCGGATTCACGAGCGCGATGTCTCAGTCGCTGCTGCTGCCCGCGGCGATTGCGCTCGTCGGTGCGATCGTCGCAGTCTTCCTCGTCAAGCCGAAGGTCGTCGCGGGATGGGAGCAGTCCCGCACGGCCGCCCAGGCGGGTCAGTCGCCGGTCAATCTTTCCAACAGCTCGCGATAGACGGATGCGGTCCGCTGGACGATCTCGGGCGAAAGGACCGGCGGCGGTGAGTCTTCGCCGCCGTTCGGGTCCCAATTCGCGCGAAGCCAATCGCGGACGATCTGCTTGTCGAAGCTGGCCAGCCGGTCTTCGAGCGGCGCGTCCGAGGCATACGCACGGGCATCCCAGTAACGGCTGGAGTCGCTTGTCAGGACCTCGTCGCCGAGAGTGACCGCGCCGGTCGCCCGGTCCGCGCCGAACTCGAACTTGGTGTCGGCGATGATCAGCCCGCGAGACTCGGCCGTCGCGGCCGCCCTCGTGTAGATCTCGAGAGAGAGCTCGCGGAGTTCGGTGGCCACGTCCTGACCGACGATTTCGACGACCCGCTTGAACGAGATGTTCTCGTCGTGCTGGCCCATCGGAGCCTTCCAGGCCGGCGTGAAAATGGGCTCGGGGAGGCGCGAACCGTCCTGCAGCCCGGGCGGCAGCTCGATACCGCAGACGCTGCGGGTCGCCTGGTATTCGACCCAGCCGCTCCCGGTCAGGTAGCCGCGGACGACGCACTCGATCGGGAACATGTCCAGCGGCTTCACGAGCATCGCGCGGCCCGAGACCTGGGCCGGGATCATGTCGACGGCCACGGCTCCCTCGAGCTCGTGATCGGGGATCAGGTGATTGGGAATGCCGGTCAGCTGGTCGAACCACCACAGGCTGAGAGTCGTCAGCAGTTCCCCTTTTCCGGGGATCGGCGGCTCCAGCACGTGATCGAACGCGCTGACCCGATCGCTCGCCACGACCAGCATGGCGGACGCATCCTCGATCCCTGCCGCGGATCCGGGAACGTAGAGGTCCCGCACCTTGCCGGAATGGATGTGACTCCAGCCGGTGAGGACCGGCGCGATTCCTGCCGTCATCGGTGATTCCAAGGCTTCGTCCGCAGCTTCGTCGTCATGCCAGCAGCTTCGCCTTCGCCGCACTGAACTCCTCGTCGGTGAGGGCTCCCTGACCGTGCAGCGTCGCCAGCTGCTGGAGTTGTGCCATCAGGTCTCCACCAGCGGGTGCGGCAGCGGCCGGAGCGGTCGGCGCCTGCGCTTCACTCACGGCACGCCGTGCCGCCTCGTCGATCGCGTTCTGCTGCTGTTGCGCACGAAGCTGTTCGGAGTCCGACTGAAGTTGCGCCTGCTGCTGACGGCCTGCTGCCATTCGGCCCGAAACGGCGGACGCGGTGCCGGCGACGACGGCGGTACGAGCTGCCATGCCGAGCAGTCCCGGTCTTCCACTGCGACGAATCATTGCTGTCTCCTGTTTCTGTCTGTTTCTGTCTCGGCACGCGCGATCTATGCGCCGGGCTCCTCCGACGATGCGGCGAGAACCTCGTTGACGATGGCAGCTGGAATGGTCTCGCTGTGAATCACTTCGCCGCCCGCCTGGTGCAGCGCCGCCGCGAATCCCTTGGCCCAGACCAGTTCGACCGCGATCAGTGCAGCCGATTTGCCGGGTTCGATGTCTTCCGCGAACTCGTCGATGTCGTCGACCGCCGCCAGACCCTGTTCGTCCAGAACGACGCCGGTCAGCCCGAACTCATTAGCGACCTGGTCCAGTTCGAGAACGGTGACCGAGCCGTCGGCCGCTCGCGAGATGAACGCGAAGTCCAGCAGCCGGACGATTCCGGAGTCCAGCAGTTTGCGGATCTCGTTCAGCACCCCTTCGCTGGGCCGTTCGCCGTCGAACTCGATCAGATGCAGATCGACGGGTCCATGCTGGAACGTTGTCATGAGCTCTCCTTGTGATCGCGGCGCCCGGTAGGCGCACCGGTTTGGGTCAGATCGCGTCTGCTACGCGTTCTGCGATGTCGCTGCGGTACTGGGCGCCCTCGAGGTGGATCTTCCGGATCGCCTCATAGGCCTTGCGGCGCGCGGCCGCGAAGGTGGTCCCTACGGCGACCACGTCGAGCACTCTGCCTCCTGCCGAGACGAGCCTGCCCTCTTCGTCGAAGGCCGTCCCAGCGTGTTCGATGCTGACCCCCTCGACTCTGGCGGCGTCGTCTAGTCCGGTGATCGGCCGTCCGGTGATCGGAGCCTCCGGATAGCCTTCGCTGGCGATGACGACGGTCACAGCGACGTCGAGTGCGAATTCCGGTCGCGCATGGTCGGCGAGCGAGCCGGTGGCCGCGGCGAGGAGAAGACCCGAGAGCGGCGTGATCAGGCGTGGCAGCACGACTTGAGTCTCCGGATCGCCGAAGCGCGCGTTGAACTCGATCACCCGGATTCCGTTGGGGGTGAGGATCAGACCGCAGTAAAGGAGTCCGATGAACGGGGTCTGCTCGGCGGCGAGCAATCGCACGGTCGGAAGGGCCACGGTCTCCACCACCTCGTCGACGAAACCGTCGGGCAGCCAGGTCAAGGGCGAGTACGCTCCCATCCCGCCGGTGTTCGGACCTTCGTCGCCGTCGCCGAGACGCTTGTAGTCCTGCGCGGGAGCGAGCGGGAGCACATTGTGGCCGTCGCTCAGAAGGAAGAGTGAGATCTCCGGTCCGGCGAGGTGCTCCTCGATCAGCACGGTGCCGTGCTCCAGCCAGTAGAGCGCGTGGTCGATCGCCGCCTCGCGATCCGAGGTGACCAGAACGCCCTTTCCTGCTGCGAGCCCGTCGGCCTTGACGACGTATGGCGCGCCGAAGTCGTCGAGCGCCTTCTCGGTCTCTGACAGCGTCGCAGCTCGTACAGCACCGGCCGTCGGCACTCCTGCCGCCGACATTATTCGTTTCGCGAACGCTTTGGACCCCTCGAGCTGTGCGGCGGCCCGCCCGGGCCCGAAAACGGGGATGCCCCTGGTTCGAAGCGGATCCGCCACGCCCGCGACGAGGGGCGCTTCGGGTCCGATGATGACAAGCTCGAAGTTGTTGCGCGAGGCGTACTCGGTGACGGCGGCCGGATCGTTCGGGTCGAGCGCAACAGTCGGAACGGCCTCCGATATCCCCGCATTCCCGGGGGCTGCGATGATCTCGTGATCCTCGGATTCCTGCAGTAGCGCGTCGATGATGGCGTGCTCGCGGGCACCGGAACCGAGGACGAGAATCTTCACTACCCCATGCTATTGCCGCGCTGTCTGAGCGCGCAGACGGATATATCACCGCGCGAGGCATTGTCCGTTCGGGCGTCGGGTCCCGTGTTCCGGGCGTCGGGTCGCGTGTTCCGGGTGTCGTGTCCCGGGCGCGCGATCACACGCGCTGGGCGAGAATAGAGGGATGGCCAAGGCTCGGATCCCGGATGACGTCGGACTCAGCGCGGTGCGGGCTGCGGTGCGCGCAGAGGGTACCGACGTCATCGATCGGGACACCCGGGCGACCGCCGTCCGCTACACCCTCCAAGCGCTCGCCGACCGGGCGCCGGGTAACACCGTCGAGGTGCGGGTACCTCCCTTCGGCGCCGTCCAGTGCATCCCCGGGCCGCGGCACACGCGAGGAACACCGCCGAACGTGATCGAGACGGACGCGCAGACCTGGCTGGCGATGGCGACGGGTTCGCTGACCTGGAGGGACGCGGTCGCCGCGGGAAAAGTGAACGCTTCCGGCCAGCGCGCCGATCTGACCGGGCTGGTTCCCCTGGTCACGGGTTGAGCACACCGAAAGGCGATCAAGAGCAAACGTCGATGAGAGGCAAAGGCTCAGCCAGCGTGAGAGAGAATAGAACATCATGAGTGACGAACTGCCGGAAGAGACCGGGACGGCCACCTCGAGCGAAGTACTCGTGTCACGGTCGCCGCGGTACGGCCGGTTCATGCTCGCGGGTGTCCTGGTCTTCGCCGTGGTGGCCCTGATCCTCACTTTCAGTTTCCCGCAGGGCCAGGGATACGACGCGGGTCAGGTGTTCGGCTTCCTGCTGCTTTTCGGCAGCGTGGCCGGCATCGCCCTCGGCTCGATCGCCGCGATCGTCGTGGATCGGGTGACCACGCACAGGGCGCGGACGGTGATGGCCGATAGGATTGACGTGCGCACGACGACGGACGAGCCGGATGCAGGCGGGCCGCAGGACCAGTCCGGCGAGACATCCGAATCGCGTTGAACGAGAGCTGAAGGGATACCGGATTGTCCGGAGGCGACGGTCTTCTCAGTCACGATCTTCTGCCCGGCGAGAAGGGTCCGCAGGACGCCTGCGGGGTCTTCGGAGTATGGGCACCCGGCGAGGAGGTGTCGAAGCTCAGCTATTTCGGTTTGTACGCGCTGCAGCATCGAGGCCAGGAGTCGGCCGGTATCGCCACGAGCGACGGTAAGAAGATCCTCATCTACAAAGACATGGGGCTCGTGTCCCAAGTCTTCAACGAGAGTGCACTCAGCGCCCTGACCGGCCACATCGCGGTCGGACACACGCGTTACTCGACGACCGGTGCTTCGAGTTGGCAGAACGCCCAGCCGACTCTCGGCCGGACCGCGAGTGGAACCGTTGCGCTCGGCCACAACGGCAACCTGACGAACACGGCCGAGCTGATGAAGCTCGTGCACGAGCGTTATCCGGAGGCCAGCGGTGAGCTCTCCCGCGGAAACACCACCGACACGGCGGTCGTGACGGCGCTTCTCACCGGCGACCTGGACCACACGCTGGAAGCGACCGCTCTCGAGGTGCTCCCGAGACTGCTCGGCGCGTTCTGCCTGGTCTTCATGGACGAGACGACCCTGTACGCGGCCCGTGATCCGCAAGGGGTGCGGCCGCTGGTGCTCGGCAGGCTCGAACGCGGCTGGGTCGTCGCATCCGAGACCGCGGCGTTGGACATCGTCGGCGCCAGCTTCGTCCGCGAGGTCGAACCAGGCGAACTGGTCGCGATCGACGAGAACGGGCTTCGCAGCAAGCGATTCGCCGAAGAGAAACGCGCCGGATGCGTCTTCGAGTACGTCTACCTCGCCCGTCCGGACACGACCATCGCGGGCCGCGGGGTGTACGAGGCACGAGTCGAAATGGGCCGCCAGCTCGCCCGAGAGTTCCCGGTCGATGCGGACCTCGTGATTCCGACCCCCGAGTCGGGCACCCCCGCTGCCATCGGCTATGCCCAGGCCAGCGGCATCCCGTTCGGTCAGGGACTCGTGAAGAACTCTTACGTCGGGCGCACGTTCATCCAGCCGTCGCAGACGATCCGGCAGCGCGGAATCAAACTCAAGCTGAATCCGCTCCGGGACATCATCCGCGGGAAGCGGCTGATCGTCGTCGACGACTCGATCGTGCGGGGCAACACGCAGCGGGCGCTGGTCTCAATGCTCAGGGAGGCGGGCGCCGCGGAGGTGCACGTGCGGATCTCGAGTCCGCCGATCACCTGGCCGTGCTTCTACGGGATCGATTTCGCCTCGCGCGCGGAGCTGATCGCGACGGGCCTCACCGTCGACGAGATCCGTCAGACCATCGGCGCCGATTCGCTCGGGTTCGTCTCCGAGGAGGGGATGATCGCGGCGACCGAGCAACCGCGCGAGCGACTCTGCACCGCGTGTTTCACCGGGGTCTACCCGATCCCGCTGCCGGAAGCGCACCACCTCGGCAAGAACCTGCTCGAGCGGACCCTGTTCGACGACTCGTTTATCGACAGCGATGGGGTCGAGAGGGAACGGACCCCTGCTAAGGCTGCCGCCGTGTCCCCGATCTCCGCCGAGCAGGTTGATGCGCTCGGCGAGGGTTCCGGCGGCTGCGATCCAGGGCCAGAAGCCGAACTCGAGCCGTTCGTCGACGGCACGTTCTCCCCGGAGGAGGACTTGAAGGTGTCGTCAGGCCACGGAGCGGGTCTTCCTTTCGGCGACCCGGGCCGGCAAGAGTAACGCCGGTGACGCTCCATCAGCCGGAATCCGCCGGCAATGCGCCGAGCACTTCACGGTCCACTTCGCGTCAGCGTGCCATCCAGCTGTCCCACCGGGTCTCGGAACTGGAATCCGAGAATGCGCGGCTGCGCGAGCAGTCATCGCAATGGGTGATGTACCACGCGCACGCGGCGCACGGGCTCCAGCGTCTTCGCGAAGCCCTCAGTTCCGGCACTACGGACACTGGTGAGCTCATGGCCATCATCAACGACGGCGAGGTCACCGCGGGGTCCGAGCATTTCGTTGCAGGCATCGTCGACGAGCTCGTGGCCGAATGGACGCAGAAGCCGATTCCGAACGTGTCGCGTTCCGAGGTGCGCGATTGGCTCATCGCGCACCGAAACATCAAGAACTGATCGTTCGCCGAATCCAGAACCGACCGGTCGATGCTGCTTCAACCGGTCAGCGTTTCTTCAACCGGTCAGTGCTTCTTCAAGCGGTCAGTGCTTCTTCAAGCTGAGGACGGTCGCGCCGCTCCCGAACATGAAGAGGAGCGCGCCGCCGATCACGTACCAGGTGACGTCCGAACTGGTCTGAACTGCTGATGTCGGCTGGGTCGAGGCAGACGTGTTCGAACTTCCAGCCGCTGTCGACGTGGCTGAGCGCTGGTCCGTAACCGTGTCACCTGTCGATACGGGAATGGTCGTTGCGGGCACCACGGCGGTGAGGGTCGGTGCAAGCACCGTGACACCGATCGTCCCGGTGACACAGGTCGACGGATCGCCGAGAGGGCACACGCTGAACCGGATGCTGCCGATTCCGGGAGTGGAGGGCGCCGTGTACGAGATCGACGATTGGACGGCGCTCGCACTCCCGGTCGTCGACGTGGCGGTCAAAGTGGTCCAGTCGGCTCCCGCAGCGTTCGAGAGAAACATGGACGCCGGAATGAGCGTGCTCTCACCGGTGGTCACGGTCACGGCCGGATCGGCCACGACGACCAGTGTGGCGGGCTCGATGGTCACATCCACCGAACCCGCGTAGCAGGTTCCGCGGTCACTGGTGCAGACGGCGTAGGCGAAGGACACGGGGTCGGCCGCGCGCGCCGCGCTCGATGCGTCTGTGGAAAGCGAGTCACTGTCGGCGGAAAGCGATTCGCTGTCGGCGGTGCACCCGGTCTCGTCAGACGTCGTCCCGCCGGTCGAACCGCCGGTCCCAGATGCTGACCCGGCTGCGCCTGACCCGTCCGGTGTGCCCGAGGTGCTGGACGACTTGGAGGTGTTGGACGACCCGGGGGTACCTGAGGCGCCGGGTGCCACAGTCGTGCCCGAAGTGCCCGAAGTGCCTGAAGTGCCTGAAGTGCCCGTGGTCTCGGACGTCCCAGAGGTGCCCGTGGTCCCGGACGTCCCAGAGGTGCCCGTGGTCCCGGACGAGCTCGAGGCGCCGGTCGAACCGCCGGTCCCGGATGTGCCGGAGCCAACGCCGCCGGAGCTCGGCGATCCAGAGCCGTTTGATCCGGACCCGCTCGAGCCAGATCCGGATGTTCCGTTCCCGCTCGTGCAGGTCGATCCGGCCCCGGAGCCGGTTTGTGCCGGCGTGATGAATTGTCCGGCCACGTCCGCCGGAACGGAGAACACGATGTTTCCGGCGCTTGCGAGGACGACACCCGTCGCCGGTGCGGTCGTCACGACGAAGGTGCTCAGGTCGAGTGTGCCGCCAGTGCCAGTGCCAGTGCCAGTGCCAGTGCCAGTGCCAGTGCCGGTGCCGGTGCCAGTGCCGCCGGTCCCAGTGGCTGTCCCGCTGCCGGTCCCGGCCCCGGTCCCGCCGGTCCCAGTGCCGCCGGCCCCTACGGAACCGATGCTGGCGAGCGGCACGATCGCGGAGGTCCCGGGCTGCAGCGTGATCGACAACGGGCTGACCTGGGTCGGCGAGGAGGAGGACGAGGTCTGCGTAGACACTGTTGATGCTTCGGCGGCCGGAGCCGCAAACGGGAGGATGCAGATTCCGGCCGTTGCCCCGGCGAATGCGGCTAGCCCGATTGCGGCCATGACGAGCGCACGGATGCGCGGTTTAGCGGCTATCGCCGCATGCACGCAGTTCGGTGTTTGCACTGGCGGGGGCGGATGACGTGGTCGGCGCCATCCGATCCGGGGAGCCCGGCAGGCCACAGCCTATCCGCGCAGCATCCCGCCGAACATTCCCCTGAACGTGTGTCGTGCGGCCGTGAAGACCGTAAGATAACGAATTGATAACAAAACCTGCACAAGGGGTCGAAATTGTGCCCCCTGTTGGGTACCGGAGGGAACCTCCGATCGGATGCGCGGACAGACGCCAGCCGCTAATCTCGAACCGTTCGCAGAGTTGCCTACCTGTCGACCCGAATCGGCAGGCAGGCACAGACTCCTCGAATATGTCCCACCCAGTACCGAAGAACGTACAGCCCGATCCCCGTAAATTCACCCGCTTACCGACGAACTACAACGTCTGAGGGAACACGTGAACACGAACGATCGCGATCGGCTGGTCATCGACCACTTGCCGCTTGTCGGCTACATCGTCTCCGACCTCTGCAATCGGGCGACCCACCTCGACCGGGACGACCTCGCCTCGGCGGGACAATTCGCCCTGTTCCAGGCATCCAGATCATTCGATCCGGACCGTGGCGTCCCGTTCGCCAACTATGCACGCACCCGCATCACCGGTGCCCTCTCGGATGAGCTCCGTTCCCAGGACTGGGTGTCCCGGGGAACGCGCAAGCGGATCAAGGAAACCCTCTCGATCAGCGAAGGTTTGACCGCGACGCTCGGCCGCACGCCCACCGTCGACGAGGTGGCCGCTGCACTCGGCTCCGATCGGGCCACGGTCGGAGCCCTGCTCCAGGACGCCACCAGTGGCCCCGTGACCTTGGACGAACGCATCGACGAGATCACCAGCGCGATCGTCGGGCCGGAGGAATCAGCGGAGACGCGCGAGCGCGATGCGTTCCTGCGAGCAGCGGTCGAGGCGCTGCCCGAGCGGCTCCGCTTGATCGTCACTCGCATCTATTTCGAGGACAAGCAGGTCAAGGATGTCGCTGCCGAGCTCGGCGTGACCCATGCGGCAGTCTCCCTCTCGCGTACCGAGGCCATGAAGCTCCTGCACGAAGGCTGGCGCCGCAGCTTCGACGGCGAAGTGGACGGACTGCCTGAGCCCGATCGCAACAACGGGACCAAACGATCCACCTATCTCGCGAA